>VSSQ01000322.1_pt1 | contig 41952 bp, 30 predicted proteins | sample 4763081 | NCBI WGS metagenome assembly VSSQ01 (sample SAMN12137344, study PRJNA551015) | bioreactor metagenome | isolation source: SDC9 anaerobic chlorinated ethene degrading culture | place: USA: Knoxville, Tennesee | collected 2015-01-01
AAAGTAGTGCTTTACAACATACACTCCAAACCTTTTGCAAACTATTTTTACAAGGCTTTTAACACATTTCCCCTTATCCCCTGAATACCCGCACATTACACACAAAACTTTTTTTCAATCACCCTACATCCCGTTTTGACCCCATTTCCTCTCGCGTACATTATATATATTAAGAGAAATGGAGCTTGAAACAAAATACATTCAGATTCCCAGGGTTTGAAGGGCTAATTTAATTTCATCGGGGCTTCCGGTGTGCTTTCCATCCACATCCGACAACTTTATACAGTGCTGCCAGGACTCTTTTTCGGTCATCTTGCATCGAAAAAGTTTCATAACAATATTCAAAGGAACGTTTTCATTGCCCACATCATTGGTAAGATTGGTCCCGATACCGAAGGAAGCTCCGATTTTATCGCCGCAGTAATTCTTAATATTAAGTGCCTTCTCCACATCCAGACTGTCGGAAAACACAATATATTTTAGCTTCGGGTTGATTCGAAGCTCTTCGTAACGGCGTATGGCTTTATCGGTAAAGGCAAACGGGTCGCCACTATCCTGGCGAAGACTGGTAAACAGTGCCGCATGTTTCTTGCTGAAGTTACGCAGAAAGACATCCGTGGTGAAGGTATCGGTAAGCACAGTTCCTAAGTCGCCATCATAAACATTGATCCAATTTTCCATAGCCATGTAATTGGCCATCTTGTAACCATAAATAGATCCATGAAACTGTACCCATTCATGAGGATGCGTTCCCGAAGGGTTCAGGTTATGTTTGTAGGCCAGATACACGTTGCTGGTACCAAAGAAATTACTGCCCGAATGTAGTTTAAGCAACTCCGTGATACGGTCTTCCACCCCGAAGCTAAAACGGCGGCGCATTCCGAAAAGAGAAAACACAATGCCATGCTCCCTCATCAGTGTAGCTTTTTCGATCAGCCGCCTTTCCATATATTCCACGTCGGGTGTAACACCCATCTCTCTGAAATATAATTCTGAAACAATGGCAAGGATAGGAGTTTCCCAGAAAGTAATACGGTAAAGGAGTCCGGAAGAGCGGATGGAAAGCTTTCCATCGGTCATCTCCACCTCCACTTCTGCCGGGTCGAAACGATATCCTTTCAAAAAATCGATGTATGTAGGCGGTAAGTAAGGTAACTTGTTCTTTAAAAAGAGCTCTTCCTCCTTCGTGAGAAAAAGATCAGCCATACTTTCAAGCTCGCGGCGTACCAACTTATCGAAGCCGGCCGGAAAATGAAGGTTATTACGATCTACAAACTCAAATTCTCCAAAAGCACGGGGAAAAAGCTTGGAATAGGCATAACTCGTGGTAAACTTATATAAATCTGTATCCAGTATGCTTCGAATAATAGCCATAGGAGTGTCGTATTATATTATAATATGACAAATGTATGAAAAAAGACAGACGCAGCAACAATCTTACAACAAAGCAATTCAAAAGGAGGTATCGTACAAAATCACATATCAGAATTACGAAGCTTTTACATCCAATTGTTTCAACATTTAATATGTCGTAATCATCCGTATGTAAAAATGAGACTAATAGTAGGACAACTAATTATTTAACAACGATATACAAGGTTTTTCATTTAAGTGTAGTAATCGTTTGACAATTGTCAAAATGGATTTCGACAATTGTCGGATTCGTTTTTGACATATGTGGTAATGCATTATGACATATGTCGAACGATTACTACTATTAAGGCTTTGGACTTATTCATAGGCTGAAAGACCTTTGTTCCCTTAACGGTTTGCTGTTGTTTGTGTACACGAATATTTTACGGACATACTAAGCCGACTGGAATACATAAGTCCAGCCGCTCCCGATCAAATATATCGCGATTTACTTCCAGACAAGCGGACTAAACTCTAATAACAGATTACTAAATCTTACAAGACAGTAGCGCGGAGATGTTGCGGGAGGCTTGCTGTGATTCATGACAGATGACAGATGAAAAGGATCTGTCACAGGCATCTGTCATTTGCAGAAGCCTTTCCAGTAAAGGGATTTGAGCTTAAAAATGACAGATGACAGATGTTTTCGCATGTAATTCATTTTACTACGAATCAGACCGAAGCCATGAGTTGAAATGAGCCTGCCTACTACTAATATTAAAAATTTACCTTATCTTTGGATGTCCAAACTAAAATTCATAAGACAAAATGAACAAACTTAATTCGCTTTTATTGGGTGGACTGGTTCTTTCCACTCTTCTCTCCTGTAAAAACGTTCCGCCACCCAAGGCAGTCTATCCAGTTCCAACGCCCGAACAAGTAGAATGGCACAAACTTGAAACATATGCATTTATCCATTTCGGACTGAATACATTCAATGACCTGGAATGGGGTTTCGGCAACACTCCGGCAAGCACCTTCAATCCTACTCAGTTGGATTGCGACCAGTGGGTATCTACCGTCAAGGCAGCCGGACTTAAGGGTGTTATCTTAACTGCGAAACACCACGATGGATTTTGCTTATGGCCAACAGCAACAACAGAATACAGCGTAAAGAACTCTCCCTGGAAAGAGGGAAAGGGAGACATGGTGAAAGAACTTTCGGAAGCCTGTAAACGTCAGGGATTGAAGTTTGGAATTTACCTTTCTCCATGGGACAGGAACAATGCCAACTACGGAAAACCAGAATATGTAGAGACTTTCCATGCCCAGATGAAAGAGCTGCTAACAAATTACGGTCCTATTTTTGAATATTGGTTTGATGGTGCCAACGGAGGAAACGGATGGTACGGAGGTGCTAACGAAACCCGTTCGATCGATGCCAATACCTATTATAAATACGAAGAAGCGCGCGAAACCATAAAGAAACTACATCCTGCAGCCATGATTTTTGGTGGTACAGTTCCTGATATCCGCTGGATTGGGAACGAAGAAGGATGGGCTGGTGCTACACAATGGAGTTCGTACGACTACAGTAAACAAAAACATTACCGCGAAAGTCAGTGGGGCATGGAAGGAGCCGAACACTGGATGGGAGGAGAATGCGACGTATCCATTCGTCCGGGATGGTTCTACCACGCAAGAGAAGATCATCAAACCCGCTCGCTGGCCAATTTAGTAGATTTATACTACAGAAGTGTTGGACATAATTCAAACTTCCTGCTTAACTTCCCGGTAGCTCTTACCGGAAAAATCACTGCGGCCGACTCAACCCGTGCCGTGGAATGGTATCAGACAATTCAGAACGACCTTAAGGATAACTTATTAAAGGGAATTTCTGTTACAGCATCTAACACCCGCGGCAGAGAATACAGTGCATCTAAAGCAACAGATGGAAATTGGGACACCTACTGGGCTACAGAAGACGGGGTAACTGATGCAACGCTTACCTTCAAGCTGAATGAGCCTAAAAATGTAAACCGCCTGTTAATTCAGGAATATATTCCGTTGGGACAACGTGTACGCAGCTTCACAATAGAAACAGAAATCAACGGACAATGGAAACCTGTAGAGGCGGTAGATTCTACAACAACAGTAGGCTACAAACGTATTGTAAGGTTCAACACAGTTAAAGCAGAAAAAGTACGTATCCATTTTACGGATGCACGCGGTCCGCTTTGCATAAACAACGTAGAGGCTTTCCTTGCACCGGCCCTGGTAACCGAACCGGCAATTAGCCGTAACGGAAAAGATGAGGTAACAATTACCGCCGGCGATAAAGGATCGGATGTTTACTATACAACCGATGGAACAACGCCTACAACAAAGTCTGCCCGTTATACCGCCCCCTTTGCATTTGCAAAGAAAGGAACTGTAAAGGCCATCGCATACGACGCCTCCTTCAACAAACAAAGTCCGGTTTCGTCTGCTGCCTTCGACATTCCAGCCAGTGGGCTTAAGATTGTAACGCCGAAAGACGAAAAAACAGCCGTAATACTGGATGGCAACGGTTACAGTGCCTATTACCTTCCGGAAGGCAAACAACAGCTGGAAGTGGAGTTGAACACCGAAGCACCTATAAGCGGATTTGTTTATGTACCCAATCAAGGGAGAGATGCCGGGGGGCATATTTCGAGCTACCAACTATACATTGATAATGTAAAGGTTGCCGAAGGTGAGTTCTCAAACATCAAGCACAACCCTATCGCACAGGAAATAAAGTTTACACCGGTAAAAGGGAAAAAGATCCGGCTTGTGGCTACATCTATAACAGAAAACGGCAAACGTGCCGGTATCGGCGAGTTTTCTGTTATTACAGCCGAATAAGGATAACAGGGTTCGGATTTATTGCATACTTCGTAGTACTATAAGATTCGGCCTATTAGCGAAAAGGAGTAAGTCCCGGGTTGGGACTTACTCCTTTTTTATTGTTATGAAGAGTAGCTCATAAACCAATGCGTCACCTTCTCGCTATACGTTTTAGAAATCGGGATATCCGGAACCTTATCGATTCCCAGTTCAAGATAAATTCCATCCTTTTCCCGGCGGATCACCTTTACCTGTTCAAAATTGACCATAAACGAACGGTGGCATCGTAATACATGCGTGTCGGACATCAGCTCTTCGATCGCCTTTAGAGAATTACGCAGCATAAATTTGGAAAGGATACCTTTGTTGAGATACCAGATACACACATAATTGTCGGCCGACTCTAAATACAACAGGTTGTTGCGTTTAACCGAGAGTTTAAAATCGCCCTTTTCATCGTAAAAGGAAAATACCGCCTGCTTTGCCGCACTATCATCCTTGTTCTTTTCGAGTACCAGAAGCATACGTTCCTTCTCCTTATAAGAGAAGTACAAATGCAAGGCAGAGTAAGGAAGCAAAAGGACCAGACTGGTGTTGATGGCCGATTCCTTGAACACCCCCATCCAGTCTCTTCCCGGATTTAACACCAACGTATATATTGTATAGAAAAGAGACATGAAGAATATCTCGGTAAGAATCCATACGCCGTAGGCACTGTAGGATATGGTATGCTTTCGACCGTAATAGTACATACAAATACGGCTAAGTACCACCACCAATACACCCGTAAGGATAATTAAGCTGGAAAATATGAAAAATTTCAACTCGGATACGTTGTACCAGTTGGGCGAATTAAACGGTTTGTAAATGTTTATAAATACCAGCGCAAAAAGGGCGGTAAGCAGGATCAGCCGAATGATGTTCGACTTCTCATAAACGTACTTGGGAATTTTGTTGCTCAGTATCTCCATTTGTATACTCTAATTATTGAAAGCAAATGTACGAATATTTATCCTTTATCGACTCCCATCGGATTTAAGAGTAGGATGTATTTACCCCATATATCCCGATTTCGTCCCTAAATAGGAGTTTCTGCCCCTCGAAGGCTGCCCGAATACCTTCGATTTTGTTTTAAATACAAGATGTTGTTTGTTTGCAGTCAAAGAACTGTTTCGAACTATGAATGTCATTAATCGCACACAAGAACTTAAGGCCTTGTTCTCTTACGAACATAAGGTTGAGCTGGAAGAAAAACAACTTGAAATCCTGCCATACCGTTTTAGTCAAACGATGGGAGCACAGGATATCGAGTGCCTTTTACAGATAATGCCAACTCCCGGATTCAGTAAAATACCCGACAATGGCATTGAAGAGAATAAAAATTTTAATTATCTTATTTTTGCTCCGAAACGAAATGAAAAGCATAAAGATGCAATTTTGCTGCTTCACGGACTGAATGAACGAAGCTGGGAAAAGTATCTCACCTGGGCAGAATACCTGGCAGAGCATACCGGGAAAGCTGTGATTCTCTTTCCCATTGCATTTCATATGAACCGGACCCCGTTGTCGTGGCATCAGCCCCGGGCCATACTTCCCTGGGCACAACTCCGGAAAGAGATGATTGAAGATTTGAACAATTCTACTTTTGCCAATGCCGCACTAAGCAGCCGCATCTCAGATAGCCCGTTGCGTTTTTATGCTTCGGGAAGAGAGACTATCTATAATTTATGGCAGCTGACCAAGGAGATAAAAAACGGCGAGCATCCCCTGTTTGCAGAAGATGCCTCCATCAACATCTTCGCCTATTCAATTGGAGCACTCATATCGCAGGTGCTTTTACTGGCTAATCCCGAAAAGTTGTTCGACGAAACGAAGCTGTTTATGTTTTGCGGTGGCTCCATATTTTGCAAAATGAATGGAAACTCCAAAGACATCATGGATCAGGAAGCATTTGCTAAACTGCAAAACTATTTTCAATCCGACTTTCTGGATCCGTCCAAACTACCCTCCGAATGCAAGGCGGATTTTCTGGAAGAGGCTTTCAAGGCGATGATAAAACAGGAAAGTATGCAACACTTCAGGGAGTCTTTTTTCCAGAAAGCATGCAACCGTATCAGAGCCATATCACTGAAAAACGACATCGTAATGCCCACACAAGGTATTATTCAGGCATTGGGCAAACGGTGTGCCGATGTGGTATTAAAGGAACTTGATTTCCCTTTCGAATATTCGCATCAGATACCCTTCCCCTCCAACAAAAAGATTGAGCCCGGATTGGTGGACTCCAGTTTTCGGGATCTATTTGGCAGAGTTGCCTCCTTCTTATAAAGGATGGCAGATAAAAAAGGCGGATTCCGTTTGGAATCCGCCTTACTATTATAGGATGCTATCAACTCTGTTCTTTCAAAATAACGTCGTGTGCTCCACCCTCTACAATACTTGTAGATGAAACCATCGTGATTTTTGCTTTTGTCTGAAGCTCTTCAATTGAAAGTGTACCGCAGCTGCACATGGTAGCCTTCACTTTACCCAATGTAAGTTTCAGGTTGTCTTTCATTTTACCGGCGTAAGGCACATAGCTGTCCACACCTTCTTCAAACTTAAGACTTTCTGATCCGCCCATGTCGTAACGTTGCCAGTTTTGTGCACGGTTGGAACCTTCTCCCCAATATTCCTTTACATAGTTGTTTCCGATACGTAATTTCTTTGTGGGTGATTCGTCGAAACGGGCAAAATAGCGGCCCATCATTAAAAAGTCGGCTCCCATTGCCAGGGCTAGCACCATATGATAATCGTGCACCAGACCACCGTCGCTACAAATAGGAACATACATTCCTGTTTTAGCATAGTGAGCATCACGAGCTTTTGCCACATCGATCAATGCGGTTGCCTGTCCGCGACCAATTCCCTTCTGTTCACGTGTGATACAGATGGAACCACCACCGATACCAACTTTAACAAAGTCGGCTCCGGCATCAACCAAATACTGGAATCCCTCCTGGTCTACCACATTACCTGCACCAACCAAGACCTGATTACCATATGTTTCCTTTATCCAACGAAGGGTTTCATACTGCCACTCAGAATAACCGTCTGAAGAATCGATACACAAAACGTCTACTCCGGCTTCAACAAGTGCCGGTACGCGCTCTTTGTAATCGCGGGTATTGATTCCTGCTCCTACCAATAACTTCTTGTCCGAATTATCGGATAATTCGTGGGGATTGTTCTTGTGACTATCATAGTCCTTACGGAATACAAAGTAACAGAGATTCTGGTCCTTGTCGATAATAGGCAGTGTATTCAATTTATGATCCCAAATAATCTGATTGGCATCCGAAAGGCTTATGCCCAGATTCCCAACTGTAAGTTTGGAAAAGGGAGTCATCAGATCCTTTACTTTCTTATCCGGACTATCCACTCCAACACGGTAATCGCGGCTGGTAACCATACCGAGCAATTTACCGTTAGGCGTTCCATCGTCTGTAATACCGATGGTGGAATGTTCCGTTTTCTGAATCAATGACAAAATATCTGCCAACGTATTTTCAGGAGTAAGATTGGAATCACTAACCACAAAACCTGCTTTGAATTTCTTAACTTTGCGAACCATTTCCGCCTGAGAAACAATTGGTTGAGAACCGAAGATAAAGGAAAGTCCTCCGTTACGAGCCAATTCAATAGCCAATTCGGGGCCGGAAACCGATTGCATGATTGCCGACACCAATGGAATATTCAGCTCGATAGCCGACTTCTCCCCTTTTGCGAACTTAACTAAAGGTGTTCTTAAAGACACATTGGATGGTACACATTGCTTCGTGGTCAAACCTGGAATAAGTAAATACTCCCCGAAAGTTCTCGATACATCGTTTAAGTAAATTGCCATAAGATTACTGTCTTTTTTGCGAAATAAAAAATTGTGTAAAAGTAGGCATTTTTGCCAATACAACCTAATATTATCACACAAAATCAGTCTTAGGTGAATTTTGGCAATCTTTTTTTTCCTAAGTTTGCACATTATTACAAAAAAACAACGAATGGAGAATCAGACGGTAAAGTTACCATCACCTATTATTTCACTTGTGCCCATCCTTGTGTTGGTAAGCTTACTATTTGTAACAATCCGTACTTTCGGGAGTGATGCACTGAACGGAGGCAGTCAGATTTCGCTGCTTGCCACAACCGCCGTATGTTCGCTTATTGCCATGAGCGTGAGTAAAGTGCGTTGGAAAACTATAGAGACAGCTATCGTAAACAACATTACCGGAGTTGCCTCGGCATTGCTTATACTGTTGATCATCGGCTCCATTTCGGGAAGCTGGATGATAAGCGGGGTGGTGCCAACACTTATATATTACGGCACCAAGCTGATTCATCCTACCTTCTTTTTGGTTTCTACCTGTGTTATTTGTGCAATTGTATCTGTAATGACCGGCAGCTCGTGGACTACCATTGCCACCATCGGTATCGCTCTGCTGGGTATCGGCAGGGCTCAGGGATACGACGAGGGATGGATTGCCGGAGCTATCATATCGGGTGCTTACTTTGGAGATAAGATTTCTCCCCTTTCGGACACTACGGTGCTAGCCTCGTCCATTACGGATACTCCGCTCTTCACTCATATCCGCTATATGATGATTACAACCATTCCGTCGATGACCATCACGTTGGTTTTATTCACCATTACCGGATTCTTTCATACCGCTTCATCCGGGGATCAGATGGCCCAGTTTTCGCAGTCTCTTGAAGAAAGCTTTACAATCACCCCCTGGTTGTTTATCGTACCTGTTGTAACCGGAATCCTGATCGCAAAGAAAGTGCCGCCATTGATCACCTTATTTATATCATCCGTACTTGCCGGGGTTTTCGCACTTATTTTCCAGCCTGACATCTTGCTGGAAATTGCGGGAGATAATGCAGAAGGTTCCAACGCCATGTTCAAAGGGTTTATGACCATGTTTTACGGAAGTACCCAGATTGAAACAGGAAATGCGGAACTGAACGACCTGGTGTCCACCCGTGGAATGAGTGGTATGTTAGGAACCATCTGGTTGATAATTTGTGCGATGTGTTTTGGTGGAGCTATGGCTGCCAGCGGAATGTTGCAAAGTATAACCTCTTTGTTCCTTCGATTTATGAAACGTACTGTGGGGACTGTTGGCTCTACGGTGGCCTCGGGTCTCTTTTTCAACATCTGTACAGCCGATCAGTATATGTCCATCATCTTAACCGGAAACATGTTTAAAGATATCTACAAGCAAAAAGGATACGAAAGCCGGTTACTGAGCCGTACAACCGAGGATGCTGTTACGGTAACTTCGCCGCTTATCCCCTGGAACACCTGTGGGATGACCCAGGCAACCATCCTGGGAGTGGCAACACTCTCCTATCTTCCCTATTGTTTTTTCAATCTGATAAGTCCCCTGATGAGTATATTCATTGCCTCAACAGGTTACAAAATAAAAAGAATACACGAAACAGGCCATAAATCCATACCTGATGAAAAAAATTAAAATCACACTACTTGCCAAAGTTGTAATCGCTATTGCTGCGGGTGTACTATTCGGCCAGTTTTTACCGGCTGGCATCGCCCGGTTCTTTGTTACCTTTAATTCGCTTTTTGGAAACTTTTTGAGTTTTACCATCCCTCTGATTATCGTAGGTCTGGTTACTCCTGCCATAGGAGATTTGGGGAAAGGTGCCGGTAAATTGCTTGCTATTACCGCACTGATTGCCTACTTATCCACAATTATGTCGGGCTTTTTCACCTATTTCAGCAGTGCGGCTGTTTTCCCTTCCATTATTCCGGTGTCGTCGAGCCTAAGTGCTGTTGAGAATCCGGAAAACTTTCTGCTGCTTCCCTATTTCAAGGTGGCCATGCCTCCGCTTATGGATGTGATGACGGCTCTTTTATTATCATTTACAATCGGGTTAGGATTAACGGTCATCAACGGGACAACACTTAAAAACAGCTTTAAAGATTTCAGGGATATTATAACGAAACTGATCGAAGTGGTTATAATTCCTCTTTTACCTTTGCATATTTTTGGTATATTCCTGAATATGACCGTTAGTGGGCAGGTATTCAGTATCATTACGATGTTTATAAAGATTATTGCGTTCATCTTTGTGCTTCACGTCGTACTGCTGATTGTTCAATTTTGTATTGCCGGTGCAATCGGAAAGAAGAATCCCTTCAAGCTGTTGAAAACTATGCTACCGGCTTATGCTACGGCATTAGGTACACAATCGTCGGCAGCAACGATACCTGTCACTTTGGCTCAGACAATCAAAAATGGAGTCCGCGAAAATATTGCCGTATTTACAGTTCCCCTTTGCGCAACCATTCATATGTCTGGTAGCACCATGAAAATAACTGCCTGCGCCATGGCAATAATGTACATGAGCGGACTTCCAGTCCAATTTATGGAAATCGGAGCTTTTATACTAATGTTGGCTATCACCATGGTTGCTGCACCGGGCGTACCGGGTGGTGCAATCATGGCTGCCTTAGGGTTGCTTCAAAGTATGCTTGGCTTTAATGAGACATTACAGGCATTGATGATTGCGTTGTACATAGCCATGGACAGTTTCGGTACTGCCTGCAATGTAACGGGAGATGGAGCCATCGCTGTTATAATGGATAAAATTGCAGGAGAAAAGCGATAGTCTATCTTGTTAGTAAATCGCACAAACGGGACACCCCTTTTTCTTCCATAAGCTTTAAGGCAATCTTTGCACATGCTTCGGCATCGGCTAGGGCATGGTGGTGGTTCGCCAGGTTATATCCGCAATGAGCCGAAACGGTGTGAAGCTGGTGATTTACCAACGAGGGATATTGGCGTCTGGATAGTCTGCAGGTACAATAAAATGTATAATCCGGGTAACTCATTCCGTATAAAGAATGCACAGCCTTAAGACAACCTTCGTCGAACGGACTGTTATGGGCAACAAGCGGCATTCCTTCCAGTTGCGGAGCAATACCTTCCCAAACAACCGGAAAATCATCAGCATCAAGAGTGTCAGCCGACGATAACCCATGGATAGCGGTTGTCCACCGGGTATAGAAATTGGGACGAGGACGAATCAGGCTGTATATAGAATCTGTAATCTCTCCATTTTCCACCAACACAATCCCCACGCTACAAACGCTGCTTCGCTGACCATTGGCTGTTTCGAAATCTATCGCTGCAAATCGTTCCATTGATACCTCTTAATGCTTTTTTATTTCAGACAAAGATAGAAAGAATTTATACGTGCAAGCTATAGCTAAAAGGAATCTTTTCCTTTTGGAAGAAGGGAACGCTGACTCAAAAATTCCATGAACCGGGGTTTGTAATTATCTGATATAGGAATGTATGCTTTTCCAAAAACGATGCGGTTCCGTTCGATGACTTTTATTTTCTGCGCCTGTACAATGTAGGAACGGTGTACCCTGATAAAATTCTTTGAGGGCAGCATCTCTTCCATTGTCTTCATACTCATCAGCGACAGGACGGGATGGTTATCGTCTTCCGTATATATCTTTACATAATCTTTTAGCCCCTCAATATACAGTATTTTATTAAGGGCTATCTGTATCAACTTGTATTCTGTCTTTACAAAAATACTCTCGATCTCCTCTTTATCCGGAATTGCAATCCCGTCAAACTGAATGGTATTCTTACGCGTCATTTCGAACCATTGCAAAGCTTTGTTGGCCGCTGTAAGAAAATCGGGGTAACTGATAGGCTTCAACAAATAGTCGAGAGCGTTCACTTTGTAACTGTCGGCAGCATATCGTTCAAATGCCGTGGTAAAGATAATACGAGTCTCTCCCCCAACGATCCGCGAGAACTCCAGACCATTAAGTTCGGGCATCTGTATATCTAAAAAAAGGATATCCACCGGATGGTCGGATATGGCTGTAAGCGCATGAATAGCACTGTTGAACGTTCCTTCCAATGCAAGAAAGGGTGTCTTCTTTACGTAACTTTCAAGCAGACTTACTGCCAGAGGTTCGTCGTCTATCACATAACAGGTAAGTTTCATACATATTCCTCTTTAAGTGTTAAACGCAATACAGCCCGAAACAAACTACCCTCTTGTCCGCATTCAAGTACATACCTGCCAGGATAAAGCAACTCCAGTCTTTTTCTTAAATTACTTAATCCGATTCCGGATCCGCTTTTATCCTGGTCACTTTTTGGAAAGAAACTGTTGGTTATTTCGCAGGTCAGATTGTATCGGTCTGCTGCCATAATCTGAATATGGATGAAAGAGGGATTGCTATAACTTACACCATGCTTGAAAGCATTTTCTATCAGTGAAATGAAAAGCAAGGGCGCAATCAGCGCACTAGAGGCTTCTCCCGATTCAATACGGGTTTCAAGTTTCACCTGCTCCGGCAGACGGATACGCATCAGCTCAATGTAATTACGCAAAAAATCAAGCTCCTTTTCCAAAGGAACAAAGTGTTGGTTGTTCTCGTAAAGAACGTATCGGAGTAATTTACTCAACTCGTGTACAGCCCCCTGTGCCCGTTCCGGACTGAAAGAAATAAGCGAATAGATGTTATTGAGGGTATTAAAAAGGAAATGCGGGTTTAGCTGGCTTTTCAGGTTTTTCAGTTCGGCCTCTGCCCGTTCTTTTTCCAGGGCTGTTTTATCGGACTGCACCTTATACCAGCTGTTTGTCATCTTAATTGCGACACTTAATCCGGCAACCAAAAGATAAAGCATAGCATTTCCCAGAAAAAACAGAAATACATCCTGCCATTCTCTCTCGGGGCGAGGTCTGTCGATATGAGGATTCGGGAGGTATTGCATCAGCAGATGTACAACAATCATGGCTGCAGCAATCAGCACTACATTGGCAGCAGCAAACTTCCATGCTTTCTTAGTAAATAAAAACTTTTCAATCAGCATCAATGAGTTTACATAGTAAACGATCATAAATGATAAGGGAATGATCACGAACCGAAGATAACTCTCCAGTGTAACAGACTGGGCCTCTCTTCCGGTAAAGAAAAAAGGCAGGCCGAACAAAACTCCCCAAGCTGCACAGTGAATTAGCCACTGAAACGGTCTTTTACTCTCAAATTCGCTCATTAAAGTTTCATTATTTTTCACAAAGATACAATTTATACGTAAATTCAATACTTATAACTACTCATAACGAATGGCCTCAATCGGATCAAGATCTGATGCCTTGCGTGCCGGATACCATCCAAAAAATACACCGGTAATTGTGCATACCAGAAAAGACAGAGCCACCGACCAAGCCTGTATGGATATGGGAAAGCGGAAAAGAATATTGACAACCAGAGAAGACCCTACCCCAAAAATAACACCGATGAGTCCTCCTGTAACACTTATGAGTACGGCTTCGATCAGGAATTGAGCTAAAATATCACGCCCTTTGGCTCCGATACTCATACGAAGTCCAATCTCCTTGGTCCGCTCCGTTACCGAAACATACATAATATTCATAATCCCAATTCCTCCAACCAAAAGCGAAATTCCTGCAACACAAGCCAGCAAAACAGTCATCAGGTCGGTCGTAGTAGTAAGCATGCTGCTTAACTCCTGCTGCGACCGGATATTAAAATCGTCGTCGTCGGTCAGCTGTAACTTATGATTGCGGCGGAGCAGATCTTCAATTTCCGCAATCGCTTGTTCGGTATACTCTTCTTTCAATGCCGACGCCGTTATACCTTGCAGGTGCGTAATTGCCAAGACTCTCTTTTGAACGGTTGTATAGGGAGCCAACATCAGGTTGTCCTGGTCCATTCCCATACTGTTGTATCCTTTCGACTTAAGAACTCCAACCACTTTAAACGGAATTTTATTAAACCGGATCACCTTGCCTACAGGGCTCTCTCCTCCGGTGAATAGGTTGTCGACAATTGTTTTACCTATCACACAGACCTTGGCCGACGACAATATATCTTGCTCGGTGAACATATCGCCTTCTTCGATCGAATATTTACGAATGCTCAGGTAATCTTCATTGATCCCATATACACTGGATGGATAATTTTTGGCTCCGTAAATAAGTTGTCCGCTGCTGTTTACCGTAGGAGAGACAGCACTCACATAGCGGGTTTCATTTTTGACAGCCTCATAATCTACAAGTTTCAACGTCTCCATGGCAGAAGCATCCTGACGGACACCGCCCCGCATATCTGCCCCTGGTTGAATCATGATCATATTGGATCCCATTTCCGATATCTGACTCTGAATACTTTTTTTGGATCCCTGACCGATTGCAAGCATAGTGATTACCGAAGCTACTCCGATAATAATACCCAACATGGTAAGGAACCCTCTCATTTTATTGTTAGCCAATGCCCGGAGAGCAATCTTCAGCAGGTTTGTATAGTTCATAAAGCAATTTCTTTAATCTTCATTTTTTGGTAATTTATCCAAAGCCTCCCTGGCCGAAAGAATGGTAGGATTGATGCGATCTTCTACCACATGTCCGTCCCGGAGTAAAATGTTTCTGGAACAATATCGGGCTATCTCCGGGTTGTGCGTCACAAAAATAATGGTACGCCCCATCATGTGAAGTTCCTGAAACAACACCAATATCTCGTAGGATGTCCTTGTATCAAGGTTTCCCGTAGCCTCATCCGCTAAGATGATTACCGGATCATTCACCAATGCCCTTGCGATGGCAACCCGTTGCATCTGGCCTCCCGACATCTGATTGCTTTTATGATGCAAACGGTCGCCTAAGCCGACAGCTTCCAGTGCCTGGATAGATTTATTCTTCCTGGCAACAGCCGAATAGGCCGGATTATACATCAATGGCAATTCCACGTTCTCGATGGCAGTTGTTTTAGGCAACAGATTGTAACTTTGAAATACAAATCCAATTTTCCGGTTTCGAAGTGAAGCTCTTTCATTCTTGCCCATTTTCCGGACCGAAACTCCATCCAGGTAATAGTCGCCGGATGTTGGGGTATCTAAACACCCAAGCATATTGAGCAGTGTCGATTTACCGGAACCGCTTGTTCCCATGATCGTTACAAATTCGCCTTCCGAGATTGAAAACGAGACTCCGCGAAGGGCATGGACCGTCTCCTCTCCTACCTGAAAATCTCGCTTGATGTTATCTAATCTTATTATTTCCTTTTTCATACAATTCAAATTTAAGAAAGAGTCAAACCCTTACTTTTTTCTGTTTGAACCCGGAGGCTGAGGCATAAACGGACTCTTCTCTCCTGCCGGAGCTACCGTAGCTTCTGCCATGGAAGTAAGACTTACAACAACCTCTTCGCCTTCCTTCAAACCATCTGTTACCTCGGTTACACTTCCATTCGTGATTCCTACTGTTACCAATCTGGGGGTTAACACCATCCCCTTCTTCTGCCAGACTAATTTCTTTCCGGCTGTAACAGCAGGCAATTTATCGGCAAGCGTGATTCCCAACGGTTCAAGAAGTGACGCATCCGGAACAAAGCGAAGTGCCTTGGATGGAACTGTAAGAATATTTGTACGTTCCAGTGTATAAATTGTAATATTGGCAGTAAGACCGGGTTTCAACTTCAAATCGGGATTCGGAGCATTGATTACCACTTCGTAGGTAACGACGTTTGAGGTGGTGGTTGCCTCAAGCCTTACCTGCGTAACCTGTCCTTCAAAGACATCGTTGGGATAGGCATCCACAGTAAAAGAAACACGTTGTCCTTCTTCAACCTGACCTATATCCGCCTCATCTACGTTGGCAATCACCTCCATTTGTGTCAAATCGTTTGCAATCGTAAACAGCGTTGGAGTACTGAACCCAGCTGCAACAGTCTGCCCCTCTTCCACCGCTCTTGATATAACAACACCGTCAATGGGGGATGTGATTGTAGCATAACCCAGATTCCGTTTTACTTTTACTAGATCGGCTTTATTCCCTTCGTAGGTATTTTTTGCTTTTTCATAATTGTAGACAGCCGTTTCATAGTCGGTATCACTAATCAGCTTCTTTTCGTATAACGTTTTGCTCCGTGCAAAATTCTTCTGCTGATATTCATATTCAGTCTTACTGCTGGCCAAAGCGGATTGCTTACTGGCAAGTTCACTTTGTAAAGTTACTTTATCCATTTCAGCCAATAGTTGTCCTTTTTTTATCTGGCTGTTAAAATCGACATATATTTTATCGATAATACCCGATACCTGTGTTCCGACTTCGACTACGGTTATCGGCTCGACAGTACCCGTAGCCGTAACCATGGTATTGATTGAATTCCGGACTACCTTCCCTGTTTCCAGGGTCATTCTGTCTTTGGTTTTTCCTCCTTGCAATAAGAAATAAGCACCGATGGCAATAACAGCTACGATCCCTACACCTGTTATGATCCTTTTATTCTTCATATGCCTTGCTATTATATTGTTCTTTAATATGGTCAGTCTGCTTTTGAGTTTTTTTTAAAAGGGGTAGCATTTTGCAGCTACCCCTGTTTAAAAGCCTTTTCACAAAGACTTCAAACAAAAAAGAGAGTGAAATAAAATAATTAATAATTAATATCAATCGGTTTCTTCTGATAGAAGTTCAACAGCTGCATACTCAGGATGGACATATACTTGCTCTGCAACACTTCTTGCTGAGCTGTAAGTAAATTGGTCTTTTCCGTAAGCAGCTCCAATGTATTTTTCATTCCCAGATAAAACTGCTCCTCTGTGAGTTTATAACTTTCTTCAACAGATTTAAGTCGTTCAATCGCCGAGGTATACTGATTTTGAGAAGAAATTGCATCCAGGTAGACTCCCTCGACAGTCTTTAACAGCTCCTTTTCAGCATTTAGGAAGTCAAGCTGACTGCTTTCGTATGCCAACTGAGCCTTTTCGACTGCCGATTTATTTTCGCGGTTGGAAAAAATAGGGATACTCAATGTAACTCCTATACTTTGGTTGAATTTGTTCCACATCTGACTTCCGAAGGAGTAATCCGTGCCGGAAAGATGACCGGTTCCTAAACCGGCATTTAGGGATAAAGAAGGCAGGTATCCTGCTTTAGCTTTTTTCTTTTCCAATTCGGCAATGGAAATATTCATACGGCTGCTTTTTATCTGTGGCATTACACTCAGGGAGGTTTGATAAACAGTCTGCTTATCGGGAAGGGGACTAAGTACATCTTCCGAACTTAACTGGGGGATCTGTAAAAAAATCTCCTCGTTGATATTTAATTCCAGCAATTGCTTCAATTGCAGTTTATAATTTTCCAGGTTAGTCTGGGCTACAACAAGCTGGTATTTGTCCGTACTAAGCTGCGATTCCATCTGTGCCAAGTCTGTACGCGAGATTGAGCCGGCCTTCATCAATTCGGCAGAACGATCCCGTTGCGCCGTCGAGACTTCAACCGTATTCTCGTTTATCCGGACTGCTTCGTAAGCATATAAAATCTGTAAATAGGTTTGAGTAATTGCAATCTCTATATCATCTTCACTCTGTTCAATACCCAGTTCCTGCATCTGGGTTTGGAGCTGCTGTTGTTTGATCGCAGTGGTTCGTTTGCCTCCATCAAAAAGTTTCAGGTTTGCATTCAGGGTATAATTCCCCGAATAAGAGGTATGTGTTGCCACTTCGTTTGAAGGATAATTAACCAGTCCCTGTGTAACCGATGCTGTAAGAGACGGAAAAAGCTGGGCTTTGGCTGTTTTGGTGTCCACTTTAGTCTCTTCAAGCGCTATCTTGCTTTTCTTTACTTGAATATTATGCTCCAATGCATAATCGAGACAGCCTTTGAGTGTCCATTGGGTTGGTTTCTCCTGTGCCTGTATTCCAAATGGAACACTAATCAACAGGGATAAAAGAATAAGCATGTATTGTTTCATATTGCTTCTGTATTTTCTTACGGAAGCAAAACTACTTCAACAAAAAAGCTCAACCAATTAAATTATAAGTAGCGCCCATTTTCATAGACAAACGACCTTTTAATCCCGACAAAATAAAAAAGGTGGCCTCACCAAGAGACCACCTTCTATCTAACATTCCAGCAAATTATTGACTATAATTTATGTATAACTTTCAGCATTTGTTCTCCCAGTCCAATCGTATATCCCTGCGAAACAAAAACTACCCGGCCGAATGTATCGGCAATCACAAATATAGGCAACGTATCTGCATTTGGCAGATTCATAGCGTTTACAAGCATTTGCGAAATTTTGGCATCTGTATCTACTCCAAAGGTGATTATCTTGGGTAAAGTACCGAATTCCTTGGCATCGAAATTTTTCAATTGCTGTTCGTTAGGGAATAATAGAACCATGCTACGCCCCCATGCTTCATATTCCTTTGCAAACTGGGCCAGGTCACGCAAAGCATGATTTGTAGGTTCCTGTCTTGCCCCAAGAATGGCTACCACAAAGTATCCCCGGCCGGTTGTTGACAAGATTGTCTGCTCTTTATCCGAATCTGCCGGACGATAGGAAGCTTCTGCATTAATACTGCCGATAACCTGTACTTCTTCCGTATTCTCCCTCATCTTAAGATCAATCTGCGTCGTTTTTCCTGCAACAACAGAGAAGAAAGTAACATTTGTAAGCACAGATCCATTGGCCATACGCGTACCTGTAACCAACATATAATTTCCTTCATCTAGATTGAGAGGCGTTTTCAGTAAAGCACTCCATGAATTTCCCATTCCCATATCAGCGCTGCCACTTCGTTCGAAATTTAAAGTCTGCAGTTTGGCATCCGCTCCCAGCTTTGCAATGGTAAAATGGCTATAGTACTGCGGATCCTGTAATGATTTGATTGCTTTATAGGAAGCTGTTACTTTACCCTGTTTCGGATTATCCTGCAAATTACCGGTAAAATCTACATCGATCCATTGATTCTGATGATAATACTGTACCTTTCCTGCAACAGGTTCAATTTGTGCCGGTATCCCCAGCGAACGAGCCATCGCAACAAAAAATACGTTTCGGGAATCTGTATCGGCTACCCGGGCTTTCCATACACCTAAAGGCATGATTGGAATACGTTGTGCATTTAATTCATCAGCCAGACGGATGCTGTCGCTTACCCATTTCACCAATAGTTGAGGGTTCTCTTTCACTGACTGAATGAAAGAACTTTCAAATCCTGCAGCAAGAACTTTCTTATAAGGTGTAAGAAATTCATTTGCCACACGGGGATTCATAATATAAGCAGCAAATAATGAGGATGAATCAGCAGGCGTATTGTTCAGATGATCCTTCAATACGTCGGCAGGAGTGTCCCTTAGGTCCTTCGCCGAAATAACTCCCAGTAATTCAAGAGCCAGCTCACGCTTTTCCTGAGGGGTTTCAATCAGGAACTGCTCAATCTCTTTCCAGTTACCTCGGCTACCCACTAAATAATCGGCTGTCTTAAGAGGATCTACACCCAACGCTTTGGCCAGTGAATCGGCCTTTTCGATGGAATAGAATGTCGACACATACGTATTTCTGATTTTATCTTCATCAAGCAGACGTTTTGCATTCGTTTCTTTCTGTTCTTCCGTTACTGTTGCAGGAATTGCGCCATCCACCGGCGGAACGATATCCATTTCGAAAGTTGTCTGATATCCGGGAGTCTTATCAAGTATAATTGTGATACTTTCCTCTTTTCCCATCGAAACCTTTCCATATCCGAACTTATTATCCTTCGATGCCCACACAAACAAATCTCCTTTACCAGAAGACAAGAAGCTTTTTCCTTCTTTATCCGTCTTTTTTGTGGCGACAGAATAGAATTCAGCGTAATTGTATATCTTAAATTCCACATCGGCTCCTTCAACCGGACTTCCGGATTCATCAACTACAGTCACATAGGCTTTGGCCGTAGGAGCATAGTTGTCTATCACATTAATTTCGGTATAGTTGGCCGTTACGCTCATTACCTCTTCCGGACCATTGTAACGTCCGAATGCTTTCGTATGCATCAACATTCCCCGGTAAGCCGGTCCGTTAAACCATCCGAGATCCAGTACCGGTTCCGGTTCGCAGGCACCCATAAAATGCCATTTTCCATCCACCCACGCTTCAACCCAGGCATGATTATCATCTGTATGAGCCCAACGGGGAGTATAAACCTGACGGGCCGGTATTCCCACAGCTCTTAAGGCTGCTACAGTAAATGTGGATTCTTCTCCACAGCGTCCGTAGGCTGTTTTTACCGAAGCCATCGGAGAGCTTGTCCTGGCATCCGAAGGTGTATAAACTACCTTTTCGTGGCACCAATGATTCACTTCAAGGATTGCATCGTGCAATGAAAGGGTTTTCACCCGGTCTTTCAGTTCATCATAGAAAACAATCCGGCTTTCATCCAGCGTTTCGTTATTCACACGGATGGGGAGTACGAAATGTCTAAAAATATCTTCGGGGATTGAATCGCCCCAGGGCATTTCCTGCTGAGCCTTAAAGGTGGAACGTACACTTCGCAGGTACAGATCGCCCTCATAATCCGTAAGGTCTCCGATGGGCATGTAAGCATACAAGAATGTTAGCGCCTCTTTTTCCTTCAAGCTCAATGATTCGTTAAAAACGGCAAACAGATCTCCATCAGGCAATAGCCTTTGCTTTTCCTGAAAATCTTTTTCAACCTGCGATCGGTAGGCGTCGTCAGTTATAAAGTGTTTTTCGGAACATCCGGACAGAAGTAATACTGCCACCAGTAACAATAGTTGTATTTTTTGCATAGTCTAAATAAATAATTATGAGTGCCAAAAATAATAAAAACAGCCGAAATAACAGAAGCCGCCACAATATAATTCTTGTGGCGGCTTCCATATATATAATAACAAAATTGTCTTCCTGTTACATTGCTGAAATCTCAACAAGTTCCATTTCAAAAATCAATGTCGAATAAGCCGGAATTTCTCCTTGTCCAGTTTTTCCGTATCCTAATTCCTGCGGAATCCAAACCTCCCATTTATCACCCACATGCATATGTTGCAGAGCCACCGTCCATCCCAGAATTGTCTGTCCGGCAACAAGTGTCGTGAAAGGAGAGCCGTCTTCAAATAGCTTTTGATCGAACTTAGTTCCATCAACCAGCGATCCTTTGTAGTACACTTTAACCGTACTTGTGTACAAAGGCTGTTTACCAGTTCCTGCTTTTAGAACTTTATAGTAGATACTGCCTTCCTTTCCCTGAGATTCGATACGGTTATAGCCCGCTTCAAATGCCTTTGCATTAAAAGCCTCTTCGTTCTTGAGCTTCCAGGCCTCATCAATCACCTCTTCGTTGTCATCACTACATGACGAAGCCGATAAGACAAAGCAGAACATTACAAGAAGTATGTGCCAATATTTTTTCATTCGCTTATTTTTTTGAAAAGTGATTTCATATTAACCTTTTCCGAAATAATATTGTGCAGCTTACTGATTGGAACACGTTCCTGCAACATGGTATCACGGAAACGGATTGTTACACAATTATCGTTCAACGTATCATGGTCTACCGTAATACAGAAAGGAGTACCGATGGCATCCTGACGACGGTAACGTTTACCGATGGAATCTTTTTCATCGTACTGACAACGGAAATCAAACTTCAGATCGTTTATGATTTCGTTGGCCTTTTCAGGAAGTCCATCTTTCTTTACCAATGGCATTACAGCAAGCTTAACAGGAGCAACCTGAGCTGGCAATTTCAGAACCACACGGGTTTCGCCATTTTCCAAAGTCTCTTCACAATACGAACCGGCCAGAACACTAAGGAACAGGCGGTCTACCCCAATAGAGGTTTCAATTACATACGGTGTATAGCTCTTATTCAATTCAGGATCGAAATACTGCATTTTCTTACCTGAGAATTTCTCATGCTGACTTAAGTCGAAATCTGTACGGCTGTGGATACCTTCCACCTCTTTGAATCCGAAAGGCATTTCAAATTCAATATCTGTAGCGGCATTGGCATAGTGAGCCAGCTTGTCGTGGTCATGATAACGGTACTTCTGATCACCCAATCCCAACGCTTTGTGCCAGTTCAGACGGGCTTGCTTCCATTTGGCAAACCAATCCAGCTCTTCTCCCGGACGAACAAAGAATTGCATCTCCATCTGCTCGAATTCACGCATACGGAAAATGAACTGACGAGCCACAATTTCGTTACGGAATGCTTTACCGATCTGTGCAATACCAAACGGAATTTTCATACGGCCGGTTTTCTGCACATTCAGGAAATTAACAAAAATACCCTGAGCAGTTTCGGGACGAAGGTACACCTTCATGGCGCCGTCGGCTGTAGATCCCATTTCGGTAGAAAACATCAGATTGAACTGACGTACATCGGTCCAGTTTCTGGTACCTGATATAGGGCATACTATTTCGCATTCAATGATAAGATCACGAAGGTCTTCAAAATTGGCATCGTTCAGGTCTTTTGCAAAGCGGGCATGTACTTCATCCCTTTTAGCCTGGTTTTCAAGCACCCTTGGATTTGTAGCACGGAACTGTGCCTCATCAAACGATTCACCGAAACGTTTGGCCGCTTTGGCAACCTCTTTGTCAATCTTCTCGTCAAGTTTAGCCAGATAATCTTCAATCAAAACATCTGCGCGATAACGTTTTTTAGAATCCTTGTTATCAATCAAAGGATCGTTAAAGGCATCCACATGGCCAGAAGCTTTCCAGATAGTAGGATGCATAAAGATAGCAGAATCAATCCCCACAACGTTGTCGTTCAGCAAGGTCATGCTATCCCACCAATATTTCTTCAGATTGTTTTTAAGTTCAACTCCCATCTGTCCATAATCGTACACTGCCCCTAAGCCGTCGTAGATTTCTGAGGACGGGAATACGAATCCGTATTCTTTACAGTGCGAAACTAACTTCTTAAATACATCTTCTTGTGCCATATTACGCAGTATAAAAATTATTCTAACTTTAAAGCATGCAAAGTAAGTGATTTTTTTCGATTATGTTCGTATATTTGCCAAAGCATGAGCTAAATTTAGCATTATATATGAGACCGGAAGATATTACAGAGCTGAACGACAACGAAGACAACAAGGAAAATGAAGTGGAGTTAACCGAAAACGACAATCAGGAAACCTCCACCCATTCAGAATATAAAATACCTGGAAAAACAGAAGGAAGAGTATCATATCACCTTTCCGGCATGTATCAGGACTGGTTTCTTGATTATGCTTCGTATGTGATATTGGAACGTGCTGTACCTCATATAAATGACGGATTAAAGCCGGTTCAACGACGGATCCTTCACTCCATGAAGCGTCTGGACGACGGCCGCTACAACAAAGTGGCAAACATTGTTGGTCACACCATGCAGTTCCACCCGCATGGAGACGCATCCATTGGCGATGCCCTCGTACAGTTGGGACAAAAAGACTTGTTGATTGATTGCCAGGGAAACTGGGGGAATATACTTACAGGTGATGGTGCTGCTGCGCCCCGTTACATTGAAGCCCGCTTATCCAAATTTGCTCTTGAAACGGTTTTCAATCCTAAAACAACTCACTGGCAGCAATCGTATGACGGACGTAATAAGGAACCTATCACCCTGCCGGTCAAGTTTCCGCTTCTGCTGGCTCAGGGAGTGGAGGGTATCGCCGTAGGTCTGGCATCAAAAATCCTTCCGCATAACTTCAACGAACTGCTGGATGCCAGTATAGCCTATCTGCAAGACAGACCATTTATCCTATATCCCGATTTTCAGACGGGGGGATCTATCGATATATCCAAGTACAACGATGGCGAGCGCGGAGGTTCCGTTAAAGTGAGAGCCAAGATTTCCAAACTTGATAACAAAACACTTGTTATCAGCGAAATCCCCTATGGAAAAACAACCTCTACCATTATTGAGTCCATTCTGAAGGCGAACGATAAGGGGAAAATAAAAATCAAGAAGGTCGACGATAATACAGCCCGTAATGTGGAGATCCTCGTTCACCTTGCGCCGGGCGTATCCTCGGATAAGACGATTGATGCGCTGTATGCATTTACGGACTGTGAAATCAGTATATCGCCCAATTGCTGCGTAATCAGAGACAACAAACCTCATTTCCTGGGTGTAAGTGAAGTCCTGCGCCATTCGGCAGACGACACCCTCCACTTGCTGCGAACTGAACTGAAAATTGAGAAAGCCGAGCAGGAAGAGGCCCTGTTTTTTGCATCGCTGGAGAAAATCTTCATCGAAGAGCGGATTTACAAGGACAAGGAATTTGAGAATTCGAAAGACATGGACGAGGCTGTAGCGCATATTGATATGCGTCTGATCCCCTTCAAGCCATCGTTTATTCGTGAAGTTACCCGCGAAGACATTCTCAAGTTGATGGAGATCAAAATGGGTCGCATCCTGAAATTCAATTCAGACAAAAGTGAAGCCTTTATCGCTCAGACGAAAGAGGCAATCAGCAAAATAGAGTATCACCTTGACAATATTGTCCAGTATACGGTGGATTGGTTTACCATGCTGAAAGAAAAATACGGCAAGAACTATCCCCGATTGACCGAAATTCGCAATTTTGACACAATCGAGGCATCCAAAGTTGTGGAGGCTAACGAGAAATTATACATTAACAGAGAAGAAGGATTCATCGGAATGAGTCTGAAGAAAGATGAATTCGTATGCAACTGCTCCGACATCGATGATATAATTATTTTCTTCCGCGACGGAACCTACAAAGTTGTTAAGGTTTCGGACAAAATGTTTGTGGGAAAGAATGTTCTCTACCTGAATGTATTTAAGCGGAACGATAACCGAACCATATACAACGTAATTTACCGGGATGGCAAAACGGCTCCGTATTATATCAAAAGATTTGCGGTTACCGGGGTAACCCGCGACAAGGATTATGACTTAACCAAGGGGACTGCCGGTTCAAGAATTGTGTACTTTAGTGCAAACCCCAATGGTGAAGCCGAAACGGTTAAGGTTATCTTAAAACCCAAACCCCGTCAGAAGTTACTCGTATTCGAAAAAGACTTCAGTTCAATTGCAATCAAGGGACGTGCCTCCATGGGTAATCTGCTTACTAAAGCCGAAGTGCATAAAATTACACTGAAGCAGAAAGGTAGCTCCACTTTGGGGGGAAGGCAGGTCTGGTTCGACAGAGACGTGCTCCGGTTAAACTACGACGGCAGAGGAGAGGCTTTGGGCGAGTTCCTGAGCGACGATCTGATTCTGGTAATTTGCCGGAATGGCGACTTCTTCACCACCAATTTTGACCTGAGCAATCACTATGAAGATAATATCCTCATTATAGAAAAATTCGACTCGTCGAAGGTGTGGACTGCCGCACTGTGGGACGCAGACCAGAAGTACAATTACCTGAAACGGTTCCAGCTGGAATCAAGTTCGCGTAAGCAAAACTTTTTGGGCGAGAATACAGAAAGCAGGCTCTTGCTTCTTACCGATGAAACCTATCCGCGCATCGAAGTCATATTTGGCGGACACGACAGCTTCAGGGAAACCCTGGTGTTGGATGCCGAAGAATTTATTGCGGTAAAAGGATTTAAAGCAAAAGGAAAACGCATCTCAACTTACGAGGTTGAAACCGTAAATGAACTTGAACCGGTTCGTTTCCCTCAGGAAAACAAGGATACAAGTGAAACGGTTGAAGAGGATGAGGAAAATTTGGACGATAAAAGCAATACAGATATTCTGGATGAAATAACGGGACAGATGAAACTATTTGATGAATAAAGCCTATGAAGCGTATAGTCAGCCTTCTGATCATAACTCTTTATCTTTCGTCTTCGCTTACAGCCCAGGAAGACAAAGGAGAACAACCATGGTCCGTCAATGAAGCAACCCTTGTGGGTGCGGGTGGGTATAATATTAAAGACTCCTACCTTTCTCCCCTCAAGTACACCGGATGGGGACTGAGAATTCTTAATGAAAGGATGAAGATGACAAGGCTGGCCAATTACAACGTATCCCGGCAACAGTTTATCAATCTGGATCTTGCATTTACCCGTAATCCGGCCGAAACAGCTTCCTCCTTTGCGGGGTTTGCCGATTATAGCTTAGGATATCATTACCACTTCCTGCCCGACCCAAATCTCAAGATACTTACCGGTGCTTCTCTTAAAGGATTATTCGGTTTTATTTACAATACAAGAAATGGAAACAATCCGGCTTCTGCCAAGGCAGAGATTGACCTGAATCTCTCGGCCATGGCTATCTATAGGCTTCAGCTGAAGGAGTATCCGGTAACCTTGCGTTATCAGGTAGAGATCCCGTTATCCGGAGTCATGTTCTCCCCTCACTTCGGACAATCTTATTACGAAATATTCAATTTGGGAAATAACGATGGAGTCGTGCTATTCAGCTCACTGCACAACAAATTCGGCATACGCAATTACCTTACGGCCGACTTTCCGGTTGGTAATTTCACAATCCGGGCCGGTTACCTCAATTCCTATTACAATACAGATGTAAATGGGATACAGAGTCACATCGTATCTCATTCGTTTCTTATCGGTTTTGTAAAAGAATTTGTATCTTTTGGCGGTAAAAAGCTTAAGAAGACTAACAGCTATAACAGTGCCTATTATTGAGATAATGAAAAAAAGCATACCATATTGCCTGCTTCTCCTTGTGTCGCTCTGGCTGTTTTCGTGTGAGAAAGCCGACGAGTACTCTTCTGCTCCGAGGGAAAACTTCGAAGCTCTCTGGAAAATCATGGACGAACACTACTGTTTCTTTGAATATAAGGATGTAGATTGGAACGATGTGTATGCCCGTTACAGCGTGCAGGTTACCGACACCATGAAGCAAGATCAGCTATTCAAATTGCTTGGCGAAATGCTGAATGAACTAAAAGACGGTCACACGAATCTTATCTCCTCCTTTGATGTAAGCCGGTACTGGAAATGGTATGAAGACTATCCTGCTAATTTTTCGGAAGATATTCAGGAAAACTACCTCGGAACCGATTATATGATTGCGGGCGGAATGAAATACAAGAAACTTTCCAAAGACGTTGGCTACATTTATTACGGAAGTTTCTCCAATGCTATTGGGGAGACCAACCTGGACTATATTTTAATGTATTTCAAAGATTGCAAGGCAATTATTCTGGACGTTCGGGATAACGGAGGAGGTTCGTTAACCTATTCCGACAGGATAGCGGCACGCTTCCTTGATAATAAAATTACAACCGGTTATATTTTACACAAAACAGGAACCGGGCACAACGATTTCTCCAGACCTTACGAACTTACCCTCATCCCGTCCGAGCGTGTACGGTGGCTGCGTCCGGTGGTTGTACTCACCAACCGACATTGCTTTAGTGCAACAAACGATTTTGTGAACAAAATGAAGATGATGCCTCACACAACCATTCTTGGTGATCGCACCGGGGGGGGAAGTGGTTTTCCTTTCAATTCGGAACTTCCCAATGGATGGAGTGTCCGGTTTTCTGCCAGTCCGATGTTAAATGCAGCTATGGAGCATACCGAATTCGGAATTGATCCGGACGTGAAGGTCAATATGCTTACCGAAGACATGCAACGGGGTAAAGACACCCTAATTGAAGCTGCATTGCAGCTTATCGAACGGATGAACATTAAAATTTAAATCATATATTGAATAAAAATAACTCAAATACTTGTTTCTTTATAAAAAAGCATTACCTTTGCACCGCAATCAAGAGCGGCTGTGGCGTAATTGGTAGCCGCGCCAGACTTAGGATCTGGTGACGAGAGTCGTGGGGGTTCGAGTCCCTTCAGCCGCACAAACAGAAATCCTTGCAAGTTTACTTGCAGGGATTTTTTGTTATTCTTCGTCCTTAACCTGACCATCACCCGGAACAACCTCATCAGGGAGAATCTCATTGTCGACAGAAACACCCTCTTCAATATACTCTTTTTTGAAAATATCGACACAAAGAATAAAAACCGATATTAATAATGGACCGAATATAATGCCCATAAATCCGAATAAAGAGAGACCGATAATCACGCCAAAAATTGTTATCAGAGGGTGAGTATCCGCAATCTTTTTCTGCAAGACAAAACGAATCAGGTTATCGATATTGGTAATTATGATCAACGAATAGGCCAGCAGACCGATTGCATTACCCCATTCGCCGGTTAAGAATAGATAAATAACCAGAGGTACCCACACCAATGCAGTACCAACCACAGGAATAATGGTTGCCACACAGGTAAGCACACAAAAAAGCAATGCACTGGGAACACCGAATATTAGATAAGCAATCAAGGCAATTAGGCCTTGAATAATACCCAATAACGGAATACCGATGGCATTGGATCTCACTATTACATTGATTTCGTTCAGCACATTCCGCTTTTCCCTGTCATTGAAGGGCAACAGATCATACACGTAATTTTCCATCTCCTTCCCTCCTATCAACATAAAGAAAAGGACGAAAAGCAATGTCACCATATTCACGGCAAATCCGCTTAAACTCCCCACCAACACCTGGCCGATATTAGGCAACAGTCCAAGCACCATATCAATATTCTTCTTGTCAAATAAATTGTATCCCGTCTTAATCCGGATCAGGTCGGCAATATGCTCGGCAGTACGTAACAATGAAGCAGTGTCCAGATTAAGGTGCTGAAGCTTATTTACCAACAGCCACACTACAAAAAACAGAGGAATCAGAAAACAGAGAACAGCCTCGGCCAATAAAAGAAGAGCCACCCTATTTTTTTTGAATCCCTTCTTTACAACCAGAAAAAGCATCTGCTTTCTCAACAGGATATAAATGGTGAAAGCACCTAAGATTCCACCCAGGAAGGGGATAAATTCAATAAATAAAACGATTCCCAGAGCAATTATAATTATAATCAGGGAATATTTCCAGTATTGTTCTTTAAAGCTCATAATATCAATTATTGTTGATGCATGTAAAAATACGATTATTCCATCAAAGGATAACATAAACAGCAACCGAATTACATTTTACAGTATTACACCAGATTCATCCTCCAAACTCCTGTGTAACAATCTTTATATTTGTTAAAATTAGCAAGAAAAAAGGAAACTGAAACCTTAAGTTACAACAAAAAACGCTTTTTTTTATTATTTTTGTAACATACGCATTGATAATAGGTATACTAACAGCCAACTATCAAAATTAGCCGGATAAAGCCGGTTTATACAAATTATCATTTAAATCATAAATTAAAGAATTGCCCATGTTTCATAATGCCGAAGAAGTTTTATTAATCTGTTCAGTCATTTTATTTGTAAGTATCCTGGCCGGTAAAGCCGGCTTCAGAGTCGGATTGCCCGCCCTGCTATTATTTTTGGGAATAGGGATGCTCTTTGGAAGCGACGGTCTGGGTCTGCAGTTCAGCAATCCGCAGATTGCCCAGTTCATCGGGATGATTGCACTTAGTATCATCCTGTTTTCGGGAGGTATGGATACAAAACTATCCGAAATAAAACCGATTGCATCGCAAGGAGTTGTATTGGCAACGCTCGGGGTATTGGTAACTACCGCTATAACGGGATATTTTATATTCTGGCTTACAGGGCTGGTTGCCGGTTACGAAACACTGACACTGGCAGAATCATTGTTAATGGCGGCCGTTATGTCGTCGACCGACTCTGCTTCCGTTTTTTCGATCTTGCGAAGCAAAGGGGTTTACCTCAAACAACGCCTTCGCCCCACCCTCGAGCTGGAAAGCGGAAGTAACGACCCGATGGCCTATATGCTAACCATAATACTGATTGCCTATATCCAGAGTAACGGTATGAATTTTCTGGATGGAGCCATTTCGCTGGCTGTTCAGCTAATATTAGGTTTGATAGCAGGATACATCTTAGGAAAAGTATCGGTATGGATCATCAATAAAGTAAATGTAGAAAATCAATCCCTGTATCCGATACTTTTGCTGGCAGTCATTTTCTTCATCTTTTCAATCACATCGCTCTTAAAAGGAAACGGATATCTGGCTGTCTACATTGCCGGATTGGTGGTTGGAAACACGAAGATTATCCACAAGAAGAGTATTGTAACTTTCTTCGACGGGTTCACCTGGTTATGGCAGATCGTAATGTTTATCACGCTAGGGTTGCTGGTTAACCCCCACGAACTGCTTCCTGTTGCCGGAATCGGACTGACGGTTGGTATTTTTATGATTATTTTCGCCCGACCGATAACCGTATTTCTTTGTCTGCTTCCTTTCCGGAATTTCACCACAAAAGCCAAGCTTTACATTTCGTGGGTTGGATTACGCGGAGCTGTTCCCATCATCTTTGCCACCTATCCATTGATAGCGGGCATCGAAAATGCCAACCTTATTTTTAACGTGGTATTCTTTATCACCATCCTTTCACTTTTGGTACAGGGAACAACTGTAACCCATGTTGCCAGGTGGTTGTATCTCACAGACGCTCCGGACAGGAAAGACGAATTCGGCATTGAGCTGCCGGAAGAGATTAAGTCGGCCATGAGCGAAATAGACATCACCAAAGAGGTGTTAAGTCACGGCAACAAACTGATGCAGCTCAAACTGCCCGATCACACATTGGCGGTTATGGTTAAAAGAGATGGGAAATATTTCATACCCAAGGGTAATACCGAACTGCACGAAAACGATAAGTTACTGATGATATCGGACAACGACGAAGCGTTGCTCCAATCGTACGAATCATTGGGCATAAAAGGTTTCACAATGAAAAAGAATTAATACCGACAAATTACGTACATTTGTGACAACAATATAACGGTTAACAATGGCAGCAAAGAAAGACAGAATCTTATGGGCAGATGATGAGATTGATCTATTAAAACCTCACATCCTGTTCCTGCAAGACAAAGGGTACGAAGTCGTACCTGTAGTAAGTGGACAAGATGCCATTGATTATTGTCGCGAGCAGACCTTCGATATTATCTTCCTTGATGAAAACATGCCCGGACTTACAGGGCTTGAGACGCTGGTATTCATCAAGGAGATTGCCCCTTCTATACCGGTTGTAATGGTAACCAAAAGTGAAGAAGAAAGCATCATGAACCAGGCAATCGGCAATAAAATTGCCGATTACCTGATCAAACCTGTCAACCCCAACCAATTGCTTCTTTCAATAAAAAAGAATGTACACCAGCAGGTTATTATTTCCGAAACCACAACGGTTGGTTATCAACAGGAGTTTAACCGGATCGGCATGCAGATAAACGACTCGCTTACGGCAAACGACTGGGTGGAGGTATACAAGAAGCTGGTTTATTGGGAACTGGAGTTGGAAAGCGGACAGGGACCGATGACCGATATGCTGCGTATGCAAAAGCAGGAAGCCAACCAGGCTTTCGGTAAATTCATTAAAAAGAATTATCTGGGATGGATGCAGGATTCTGCCAAGCGGCCCGAAATGAGTCCGGATCTATTCAAGCAAAGGGTATTCCCGATGCTGGACATTGAAGAGAAAGTATTCTTTATCCTTATCGATAATTTCCGGCTGGACCAATGGCGCGTTGTAAAAGAGTTGTTGGCCGATTACTACACCTACGACGAATCCCTGTATTACAGCATCCTTCCCACGGCAACCCAATATGCGCGTAACGCCATATTTTCGGGACTTATGCCTCAGCAGATAGCCAAGATGTTTCCGGAACTATGGGTGGACGAGGATAGCGAAGAGGGTAAAAACCTGAACGAAGCCCCGCTTATCCAGACACAGATAGAGCGGTTCCGCAAAAAATATTCATTTTCCTATACCAAGGTGTACGACTCCGAGCATGGCGAAAAGCTAATATCCTCCCTGCCCCAGTTGCTTCACAACCAACTGAACGTAGTGGTGCTCAATTTTGTGGACATGCTTTCGCACGCCCGGACCGAAAGTAAAACCATTCGCGAACTGGCTCAGACCGAAGCAGCCTACCGGAGTCTTACCCGTTCCTGGTTTCAGCATTCTTCCACCCTCGAGCTTTTTAAACGGATTGCAGAGAAGGGCTATAAGGTAGTTCTTACTACAGACCACGGTACAATCAGGGTAAACGAAGCGGTAAAAGTGATTGGCGACAAACATACTACCACTAATTTACGGTATAAAGTGGGAAAAACGCTGAACTATAATCCGCGCGAAGTGTTTGAAATTAATGATCCGGGAAAGGCGGGACTCCCCTCTCCCAACATCAGCAGTAAATATATTTTCGCCATGAACGATAGTTTTATGGCATATCCGAATAATTACAATTATTACGTTTCATATTATAAAAACACCTTTCAGCATGGAGGTATCTCACTCGAGGAGATGATAATACCTTTCGTTGTGCTGGATCCCAAAAGATAACAGTATAAAAAAAGATGACAACTATTCAGATTAACAGTTTAGATTCTATCCGCGAATCGGCAAAGGCTTTTCTGGCGGCAATGGACGATCGTACGGTATTTGCCTTTCATGGTCAGATGGGCGCAGGTAAGACAACCTTCATCAAGGCCATCTGTGAGGAACTTGGCGTTGAGGATGTTATCAACAGCCCCACATTCGCTATCATCAACGAATACCGTTCCGAAACTACCGGCGAGCTTATCTATCACTTTGATTTCTACCGCATCAACAAGCTGAGCGAAGCCGAAGATATCGGAACAGAAGATTACTTCTATTCGGGCGCCCTTTGTTTCATCGAATGGCCCGAGAAGATCGAAGACCTGTTGCCGGGCGACGTAGTGGAGGTTACAATCAAAGAAAACCCGGACGGTACGCGTACCGTAGAAATAAACTAAGACCATGGGCCCCTCAGAGTATTTTATCCTGGTAATCTTTATCGCATTGGGACTGTTTTCACTTACAGCAGCCATCCTGAACATCGATTGGTATTTCAAAACCAGTGGAGCTGCCACGTTCATTAAATTATTCGGCCGTCAAGGAGCCCGTATATTTTATGGACTCCTTGGGTTGGCACTCATTGCCTGTGGGGTATGCGGTTTACTCTATTGGTAAAATTCATATCAAATAATTAGCATGCAAGAAACAAAAAACACCGGAGGTATACGTTCGTTTAGTCGGAACTTCTGGACTGTCATTCTCATGGAGCTCTTCGAACGGGGCTCGTACTACGGCGTTATGTCTGTGTTATCCGTCTATCTGGTACTGGGTATCGATCAGGGCGGATTAGGATTTTCGAAAGAGAGTGTGGGTGTTATAAAGAGCACCATCACACCGCTTCTGTACATCCTGCCCATACTATCGGGGGCGATTGCCGACAGATACGGATATAAGAAGGTGCTTACCTTTGCTTTTCTCGTGATGTCTACCGGTTATTTCCTTACCAGCTTAAGCACAACCTACACCTTTGTGTTCGCAAGTCTTCTGCTGATGGTGGTGGGAGCCGGCTGTTTCAAACCCATCATTTCGGGCACCATTGCCAGAGAAACAAACGAAAGCAACTCCACCCTCGGGTTTGGTATTTTCTACTGGTCCATCAACCTGGGAGCCTTTATTTTCCCGCTGTTGCTGGTACCTTATCTGAAAGCGATATCCTGGAACTACATATTCATTATGGCAGCGGTGGGAACCGGCTGGCTGTTCTTTCTGAACCTTTTCGTGTACAAAGAACCGGCCCGTCCGGCTGTTGCAGGGAAAGTGAGCGATATGCTCAAGAATGTGGTCCTGGTGCTTAAAGACATCCGGTTTATGTCCATGATCCTAATATACAGCGGATTCTGGATTCTCTATTTTCAGATGTTCGACACCGTATTATGGTATCTTACGGAACATGTTGACGTTACTCCTGTGAATCAGGTCGTAAATAGGTTTCTGGGCCTCTTTACCGAGAATCCCGACTGGAAATTCGATGCAGAGCACGTAACCGTGATCAATGCCTTTGCCATTATTTCGTTGCAGCTGGTAGTATCTTCCATCGTAAAGCATACGCCGGCACTACCTACCATGATAACCGGGTTGCTTATTGCTACCGCCGGAATGGCTTGCCTGGCTATATCAACCAGTGTGTGGATATTTATTGCCGGAATCTTTATTTTCAGCATCGGCGAAATGGTGGCTCACCCCAAGTTTATCTCCTATGTGGGTCTGATAGCCCCCGAAGATAAAAAAGCGTTGTATCTGGGCTACTCTTTTCTATATGGAGTGATTGGAAGCGGTATCGGTGGAATTCTGGGAGCTAAACTCTATGTACATTATGTAGACGAGCTCAATCAGCCGGACATGCTTTGGCTCATATTCTCCGGAATCGGACTGGTTACCATCTTCGGATTGATGGCTTACCATAAATTTTTGGCACCCAGAAAATAGGGCGAAGTAAATACCAGCCACTTTACTCAAATCATAAAACAGTGAGGGATGTCTTAAACTAAAGACATCCCTCATTATTTTGTAGTATCAGCTTTCCGGATTAGTCCACCATCGCAAAGTCGAGTTGCTTTCTCTCCAGGTTAGCCTGAGCCACCTTGATCGTAATCGGATCACCCAAACGATACTGACGTTTCTTACGTCTTCCTATCAGGCAATAATTCTTTTCATCAAATTCGTAATAATCATCATCCAGATCACGGATAGGCACCAATCCCTCGCACTTGTTCTCATTCAGTTCTACGTAAAGTCCCCATTCTGTAACACCCGAAATTACACCATCGTATACCATGCCCAGCTTATCACTCATAAACTCTACCTGTTTGTATTTAGTAGAAGCCCTTTCGGCATTGGCTGCCACCTGCTCCATACTGGAGCAATGTTCGCATAAATCCTCGTATTTGGCTTTCACCACACTCCGGCCACCAGCCAGGTAACGCTCCAGCAAGCGATGAACCATCATATCCGGATACCGGCGGATGGGACTGGTAAAGTGCGTATAATAATCGAATGCCAGTCCGTAGTGCCCCACATTCTCGGTAGAATATACAGCCTTGGCCATGGCACGTATCGCTACTGTCTCGATCAGGTTCTCCTCGCGTTTTCCCTGTACCTCATCCAGCAAATGGTTAATACCCTTGGAAACATCCGTCTTGCTTCCGTCCGTTTTCAGCTTATAACCGAAACGGCGGATAAAAGAGGCAAAATTCTCCATCTTGTCGGGATCCGGCAAATCGTGGATACGATACACGAACGTTTTCTTGGTCTTCCCCTGAGGTACTTTGCCTACAAACTCGGCAACCGTACGATTTGCGAGCAACATAAACTCCTCAATCATTTTATTGGCATCTTTCGATTCCTTGAAATAGACACTCAACGGCTTGCCATGCTCATCAATCTCGAACTTCACCTCGTAACGCTCAAAAGCAATTGCTCCATCCTTGAACCGTTTGGCCCGCAGCTTCTTGGCCAGACCATCCATGGCAAGAATAGCCTCTTCACATTCGCCGGCACCCTTCTCTATAACCTCCTGTGCCTCTTCGTAGGTAAACCTCCGGTCGCTTTTAATCAGCGTACGGCAAATGCGCGAATTCTTTACAACAGCCTCCGGAGTCATTTCAAACACCACCGAGAAGCAGAATTTTTCTTCATTGGGGCGAAGCGAACAAAGTCCGTTACTAAGCCGTTCGGGTAACATGGGAATGGTACGGTCTACCAGATAAACACTTGTAGCCCTGCTCAGCGCCTCTTTGTCAATGATGCTGTCCGGTTTTACAAAATGCGTAACATCGGCAATATGTACTCCTATCTCAATCAGTCCGGAAGGCAATTTGCGATACGAAAGCGCATCATCAAAGTCCTTCGCATCTTTGGGGTCCACCGTAAAAGTAAGCACATCGCGGAAGTCCTCCCTCTCGGCCAGATCCTTCTCCGTTATCTCGCCCGAAATATCTTCGGCAGCCTTCTCTACATTCTCCGGATATTTATAAGGCAACCCGAACTCCGCCAGGATAGCATGCATCTCCGCATCATTCTGTCCGGCTACCCCTAAAATATCGACCACTTCACCCAGTGGATTCTTAGCACCCTCGGGCCATTCGACAATACGAACAATGGCCTTGTCGCCGTTCTTTCCACCCTTTAATTTATCTTTGGGAATAAAGATATCGTTGGCCAATGTTTTATTTTCCGTAACCAAAAAGGCAAACCCTTTGGCCACCTGTAATTTTCCAACAAACGTCTTCTCCACACTTTCCAGCACTTCCAGCACTTCGGCCTCCTGTTCCGCTCCTTTCTTTTTGGCAAACAGCTGAACCTTCACCTTGTCGCCCGTCATTGCATGGCCCGAATTACGTTCAGCCACAAATACCGGCGTACCGCCATCTTCGGGCAGGAATGAATTCTTGCCGTTGCTTCTGCGTGAAAAAGTACCTATGGCAACCGTTCCGATTCCGTTGTAACGATACCGTCCACGGTCTATCTCAGAGATAAAATCGTCGGCTGCAAGGTCGTACAATATATCCACAATCATCAATTTCTGGACCTGAGCCTCCAGCCCCAGAATTTTACTTATCTGTTTATAGTTAAAAGACTCTTTAGGAGATGCCTGGAAAGCAGCTATTACAGCCTGCACCATTGCTTGTTTCTTCATTCGCTTTCCCGAACCTTTGTTCTCCTTCTTTTCGTTCTTGTCTTTTTTTCCTGATTTCTTTCTCATCTTATTCTTCATTTAAATTGGCAGCGCAGGCTACCTGTATACAAAGTAAACAAATAAATCCGAAAAAGTATCATTGAGCCACCTAAATCGGATAAACAAACCGTTACTTCGTGAATTTAGAAGCTTTTACCCCTACTGCTCCGGGTTTACATACAAACAAGCTTCCGCTCTGCGGGTACTTGGCCAGGTCGCTTTCCGACAATCCGGCACGGGCGGTCGTTATGTAAAGTATATCCAGATTTTCTCCTCCAAAAGCACACGAAGCCACATTGGGAGCCGGCAATTCAATCTTTTTGAGCAACTCGCCTGTCTGCGGATTATAGCAATACACTCCATATCCACCCCACTGAGCCACCCAGAGGTTCCCGTTGCGGTCGATTGTCATCCCGTCCGGAGAGCCAGTTCCTTCGGCCAACGTAACTGCTATCCCGTCAAACTCGATATTCCCGGTGGAAGCATCATACTTATACCGGGCAACCTTACCCGTTGGCGTATCGTTATAGTACATAAACCGCTTATCGGCAGTCCACACAATGCCATTCGAAATTGTAACGCTGTCCAGTTTCACAGTAACAACGCCATCCCGTGTAACCGTATACAGCTTACCGGCACCTTTAGGTGCTCCGAATCCCATGGTACCCACCCAAAGACGGCCTTCCGGGTCACACTTCCCGTCATTGCACCGCACCGTACCAGCCACATCATCAATAGAAGCAACATGTTCGTTTGCTCCTGTAAGCAAATTAACACGTACAATCTCATTCTGTAACGAAACCACCACGGTTGAATCCGTTTCGGGCACTACGGTAGACACCATCCGATCGAAAGTCCAGGTATTGCAAGTCTCCAACCCGGGTAAATATTCATACAGGGTTTTACCCTCGATATCCACCCAGAAAAGCGACTTACGTTCCGGATGCCATATACTACCTTCGCCGGTAGTCGCTTTCGCTTCAAAGGCAACAACAGGCTTTTCTGTGAGCGTATTTCCGGAACAAGACGAAAGAAACAAGAAACAAAAGGCAGGTAAGGCCAAAGCCAGCGAAGTCAACGAATCTAACATAGCGGATGTTTTCATATTTAATTCATTTAGTAAAACAAAAATAGTAATTTTCTTTCCAACAAAGAGATAGGTTTACAGATAATGCACAATGCCCCTCAAATAATTGCTCCAATCAAATAAAACCGATTTATGCGCAAACCATCTGTCATCTCTCATTTTTCGTCGTTTTTCCCTGTATTTACAGGGGTTCCGGCAATGACAGATCCCTTTTTTCATCTGTCATGCATCTGTCATCTCTCATTAACCCGAAGGCAGCCCCCTCCCATCCCGAAGGTTGCAATTATATCAGATTATAAGCATTTTTTCCTTCTATACTTACTCTAAGGCATTTCTATACCGATCTTTACTGATTTTCCTGTATACAATTAGTATTTTGCATGCCGGATACTAATCGTTGGACCTAGGTCAAGTTTTCGTTGGACCATGGTCTACTTATCGTTGGACCCAGGTTGAGATATCGTTGGACCTAGGTCCAACGATTAGTTGCCTTAATTCAAAAAAATTAAAGTATACAGGAAGCGGAGTTAATAGATTAACAGGAAGTTACAATATAAGGTAACATTACCGTATGATATCTATTTAACAGCTTATTAATCAATTTTAATAGATTAATTACCTAACCCCACAGAATTAATTATATATTTGAGAAAAAATATTGAAGGACTTTTGTTAATCTGCATGTATGAATAAAAAAACATCCATACTTAATCCTTGCAAACCATGAAACTACAACGACTGATTCTTTTCGTTTTAGTGCTGCATTCAACTATATATATCTGGGCAGATTCAAATATCAGGTATTCTATTGAAGGTAGTTTGCATGATACCAGTGGACAGTCCATTAACTACGCAACGGTAACTCTGTTTTCTGCAATTGATTCAACGTATATAGGAGGTAGTATCACCAATGAGGATGGAAAATTTAGAATCAACAGTATATCATCTGGCAGATATACATTGCAAATAACTCATTTGCTGTTTAAACGTAAACATGTAGACGTTGTAATTAAAGACAATATGACCTTATCTCCAATTGTTTTAGAAGACAATATCAATGAATTAGAGGCTGTTATTGTTACCGCCAATGCAATTCAGCATAAACCAGACAGATACATTGTTTCATTGCAGGGGAATCCAATAGTCAAAGGAAATAATACAACGGAAGTTCTTGGTCTAATGCCCGGGATCACCAACGAAAGGGGAGTTTTAAAATTAAACGGAAGAGACGTCTCTCAAATTTATATAGATGGACGTAAGCTAAGAGATCGAAAAGAATTAGATGCTATACAGGCTGATAATATTGATAAAATTGAAATTATATATCTTTCAGGAAGCGAAGAAGATGCAGGAAGTACAGGTGGTATTATAGATATTAAACTCAAAAAGCTAGTTAATGGAGGATACTATGGATCAGTATCCGGCGACTATGCTCTACTTCTTACCGAAGGGCATTACTCAGATAATATAAATGCATCCGTAAATTATGCATACAAGAGACTAAGTGTCTATAATTATCTGTCTTATAATGATTTCAAACAGACAGATACGTATGAAATCAGCTCAATCTATAAGCAGTTGGAGCAGAATATAACGATGAGAACTCAGGAGAGAGGATGGAAGCAAAGCTTCTCTGACAGGTTAAGTCTATCCTATGAACTGAATAAAATGCATAGTATTGGCATTAATGGAAGGTTAAGTATTGCTGATGCAACTCCAATTCAACACTCCAGTTCTATCGTAAAAAATAGTAACGAGACTACTACGAATTCAACTGGCTCGGATATTAACAATGATACAAAGAACAGGCAATATCAATTGGCATTGAATTATAATTGGCAGATTGATTCTAAAGGATCCAACTTTAAACTTATTGCTGATTATCTAAATTTTTCAAATCAATTACAACAAAACGGCATTTATAGATATGGAATTAATAGTGATTCAGAAACTAATAAATACTCCAAAAATGATATAGACAATAAAACCGATATGTATGAGGTTGACGCCAGATTTGCAATTATGATTGGAAAGAAAGGTCAGTTAGATTTTGGAGCAAACTACAGTCTGAATAAATCTGATCAACAATTGGATTATCAACATTTAATAAATACTGCATGGATTGCTGATACTGATTTATGCGACAATTATATGTTGAAAGGAATAAAGTATGCAGGATATATGTCGTATTCCTCAGCAATTGGCAAGAAAATAAAATATAAAGCCGGTTATAGAATTCAACAAAATAAAATAAGTTACCATTCAAAAAAGATATACGAAACAAACTCACGTACTTATTTTGGATTCTACCCCTCTCTTAGCTTAATGTACAATATTAATCCTCAGGATGGTACATACATTAACCTAAATTATCAACGAGACATGGATCCAATTCCATATAATGCCATATCTCCTGTTATTGTGTATAATAATGAAAATTCATACACAAAGGGTAATGTAAATATTAAACCGGTCAATTTTCATATAATTATGCTTGGAACGGCATATAAAAGCAAATGGAATCTAAACTATTTATTTGTTTCGGGAAACGATTTATTGTATTACAAGACATTCGTCGACGAGAAAAATCCTTTAGTAACTTATACTATGCCTGTAAACAACGGGCGTATGTACGGACATAGCTTTGCTACTGACCGTACATTTAAAATATCACAGTGGTGGAGTATAAAGGGTAATTTAAGGTTAGAGTGGATGAGATATAAGGGACTAGAAATCAATACCGCTGCATGGAAACCCTATGTATTATTAACAAATACATTTAATACCCTTTCTGGGTGGGGTGGTAATTTAACAGCATATTTAGAGCCTACCTACAAATCGCAAGAGCGTACCTATAAAGCGGTCTATGGATTGTACGGTAAAGTGTATAAATATCTGCTAAAAGAAAAGCTACTGGCAAGTCTTAACTTTACAGCTCTTGCCCGTAACAGACAGATAATAATCGATACCCCGGATGTACTTTCCAAGAAAAGGTATCTCACAAGCCAAACAGGTATATCAATCGGAATAACATATAATTTCAATGGAGGTAAAAAAGTGACAACAAAACAAGTTCAAAGTATTCAGAAATATTATGAATACAAAGATAAATAGATTTTTTGGCTTAGCCTGTAGCTCTCGTAAGAGTGCTTAGAAAATCTATTAACTCTCTGAATATCATCTATTAATTACAACTCCAAAAACATGAAAAAGGCAACATTAGTATTGGTAATCGCTTTGCTCGCAAGCTTGGCTGGATGCGGGCAAAAACAATCTATTAGCGATGATATAATCGTTGTTGATATTACGAAAGCTCCTGCGTCCAAAAAGGAATTGATTCTTCAGGATTTTATGGATGTGGAATATGTTGCCTTGGAAACAAAAGATGACTTTCTTAATCGAGGTGTTGTGCATGATATAGGCAAAAAGACAATATTGGTAACCAACCAAGACGATGGGGATATTTTTGTTTATGACAGAACCGGAAATGCATTAAGAAAAATAAACCGTAGAGGACAAGGAGGTGAAGAATACATTAGTTGTTTTAATATTACTTTAGATGAGGAGAACGAAGAAATGTTTATTAACGACATCTCTCTCCAAAAGATTCATGTATATGACTTATATGGAAACTTTAAACGGAGTTTTCAACACAAAAAAGGTAACGGGACTTTATTTTATAACGACATATTTAATTATGACAAGAATAATCTGATTTGTTATGACCAATACAATGAAAAAATTCCATTTGTTCTTATTTCAAAAAAGGATGGCAGTATTACCAAAGAAATCAAAATTCCCTTTAAAAAGAAAATACTACTATTACAACAAACAAGAGATGAAGAACATATTTATATAAAGACCCCGGGGCCTTATCGTAGAATTATAACCTTCAAAGGCAATTGGATATTATCAGAAACTTCATCCGATACCGTATATACATTATCTCCAGATTATAGTTTATATCCGCTTTTAGTAAGAACTCCTTCTATCCAAACTATGAATCCGGAGGTATTTCTTATATTAAGGTTTTTTTCAGACCGTTATTATTTTATGGAAACAATTAAAAACGTATTTGATTTTAGTACAGGAAAAGGGTTTTCTAGAACTTTTTTCATGTACGACAGGCAGGAAAAAGCATTTTTCAATTATACAGTTTATAATGGCGACTATACAATCAAAAAAGAGATATACATGAACTGGTTAAGACCTGTAAATCACGAAATCGAATCTTGGCAAGCTTTAGATGCGAACCAGCT
>VSSQ01000113.1_pt2 | contig 41837 bp, 29 predicted proteins | sample 4763081 | NCBI WGS metagenome assembly VSSQ01 (sample SAMN12137344, study PRJNA551015) | bioreactor metagenome | isolation source: SDC9 anaerobic chlorinated ethene degrading culture | place: USA: Knoxville, Tennesee | collected 2015-01-01
TCTAAATTTTTATTATTATATTCTAATCTTTTATTTTATATTCTAAATTTTTATTATTATATTCTAATCTTTTATTTTATATTCTAAATTTTTATTTTTATTTAAGATATATTTATTTTAAATATTTTAAAAAATTCTTTTTTCACTATTTTTGAGGGTAATATTTATTAATAATGCCAAATATAGGTATAAATATTAATTATAATGAGAAATAAAGATTATTTCTATTTCAAATAAAGATTTTTAAATCAGCTATATTGTTTCTAATAATATTAGTTAAGTGTTAAATATTTCGGAATGGTTAATATTTTGAGATTGTTATTATAATTAAAAATAAACATATTGTTTGAAATTTAATAGCTAATTGTCTTTCATTTTAATATATAAGGTATCTAAATTTAATTTATTTAATTATATATGTTTTAAATATATTTTATTTAATTATATACGTTTTAAATATATTTTATTTTATTATAAAATATGTAAATATAATTTATTTTAAAATATATATCTTAAATTTAATTTATTTAATCATATTTATATTCTGATGAAGATTTATAGCTAGTAGGCGGTATAAATATTTTTGGTATGAAATTTAATAGTGATAATGATAATAATTATAAAAATGTAGATATTAATACTCATGATTTTTCTTCAAAGAGTATTAGTATTAACGATAATAATATTAAGAATACTAATATTAAAGATAATAATATTAAGGATACTAATATTAAAGATAACAATATTAAGGATACTAATATTAAAGATAAAATTTTTAAATTAGCTAATATAGATAATAATTTAAATAGATTTGTATTAATACTATTTTTGACTTTAACTCTTTTTTTATCCTTCAGCGTTGTAGCTAGTTTGGAAAATCAAAACAATTTTAACTTTTTACAGGAAAATCCTATTTATAAAAGTAATAGTTCTGCTGATGGTAGTAATATAATAATTCCTGCAAACAATGCAGATCATTCAAAAGGAGTTATTAAAGCCCATGCGGCTTCTAAAGTTTCCACAACCTCTAAAGCTAAACTTAGTTCTATAGGTTCTTCTAAAACAGTTTCTCAAAAAGGAGTTATTTCTTCATCAAAAAATCTTAAAAAATATGTTTTAAAAAATAAGAGGCTGCCTTCTTATGTTACTGTTGAGGGATATAGATATTCTGTTCCAGAATTTACATATTTAATGACTAAAACAATTGAATATCAAAAGAAAAATAGTAATTCAAGAGTTACTGTAAATTATAATATTAAAAACCCAACAAAACCATCTGGAACAAACATTAAAGCCAATATTTATCAATCAAATTATTATAAATATGGCTTAAAAACTACAAAATATATTGATAAGTATAATAAAGTTCCAAATTATATTTCTAGGACTAAAAATAGTAAAATTCAGTATCAAACTGTGGTCTATATGTTTGCTTCTGTTCTAAACTATGATTATTATAAAAATAAACTCCCAAAATATGTAACTTTGAAGATTAGTAGTTCTAATAAAATTAATAAATATATCCCAAAGTATACTAGAACTTCAAAAACAAAAAGTGTTCCTAATACCAACTCTATATGGGTACAAAGTAAAGATTTTTATAATGTTAACTTTGACAAATTAGCTGAATCGGGTATTGGAAATGTTTTCTTACATGAAGCAACTATATCGCAATATGGAAAGTCTAATGTCATCAATTGGGCTAAAAATGCAGCTAAAAAGGGTATAAAAACTCATTTATGGATTCAATGTTTCTATGCAAATGGGAAATGGATAAATCCTATTGACACTAGTAAAAAAACTTATAATCAAGCTCAGTTTAATAAGATTTTATCTAAAATAAAAACTTACTCTAGAATGGATTATATTGGGGGAATACATTTAGATTATCTTAGATATCCGGGTACTGCTTATAAATATAGCTATTCAAATGGTGTTACTGGTGAAAAAGCTATTACTAAGTTTGTAAGTCAAGCTAAATCCTATGTTAATAAGTATAATCCTAACATTCTTCTTTCAGCAGCTGTAATGCCTGAAACCTCTTCAGATGCTTATTATTATGGCCAAAATATTCCTAAAATTGGTAAATATTTGGATATTATAACTCCGATGATTTACAAAGGTAACTATGGTATGTCCAATAGCTGGATAACTTCTACAACCAAATGGTTTGTTAAAAATTCTGGTGGAGCTAGAATTTGGAGTGGTTTACAAACTTATAAAAGTGATAATAATCCAGTATCATTGAGTACTGGAGAATTATATAAAGATTCATCTGCTTCTATAAAAGGAGGGGCTGATGGTTTAGCTTTGTTTAGATGGGGTTTAACCAAGTTTTTCAACTTTTTAAGTTTATATTGAATTTATAGGTAATTTTATTTTAATTTTTTATTTTAATTCTTTTATTTCTATTTTTTATTTTTTTATTATTTCTATTTTTTATTTTAATTTTTTCATATTTTAGTATTTTTTATTCTAATTATTGGATATTTTATCATTTTTTTAATTATTTAATTATTTAATTATTTAATTATTTAATTATTTAATTATTTTAATAATTTAAGTATTTTTTATAATTTAAACATCTAATATTTCTTAAATAATCATCATTATCTAATTAAACAACATTATTTCAATATTTAACATGATTTAGATAATTATTATTATATAAATAGTCAATATTATTCAAATATATTAAATTATATTAATATATAAAATTATTTTAATAGCTAAACTTATTCTAATATATTAAATTATATTAATATATAAAATTATTTTAATAGCTAAACTTATTCTAATATATTAAATTATATTCATGATTAAAATTATTTTTATAGCTATTATTATTTTAATAGTTAAATATATATTGATAGCTGATATATAATATAATAGGTGATATTAATGATTATTGAAACTAAAGTTTATGAAGGAAATCAAACAACTATACCTTCTGAATTTAGAAAAAAACATAATATAAAACCTAATGATATTGTAGAATGGAATGAAGATGCTAATGGTAATATTACTGTTAGTTTTAGAAAAAAAGTTACTTTAAATGATATTATGGGAATAGGGAAAACAAAAGAAAGAACTAATGCAGTAAAATTAAAAAAAGACTTATATAGGTAAGGTTTTATAATGAAAGTCTTTGTTGATAGTTGTTTTATAATAGCATTAGTGTTAAAAAGAGATAGTTTACATAAAAGGGCAGTCAATTTAACTGAAAGGGGTATATTGGATAATGAATGCTATATATCTGATTTAATATTTAATGAAGTCATAACAATAGTAGGAAATAAAGAAAATAATGAAATAGCTAAAACTACTTATTATTATATGAAAGATAATTTTAAAATTATTAATGAATTTGATATACCTAATTTTAAGGATAAAACTATGGAAACTTATTTGAAATATAATACTAAGCTATCATTTACAGATAGTGCAATATTAGAAATAATAAAAGAATATAATTTAGACAAATTAGTATCATTTGATGAATATTATAAAAAAACAGATGTGGATTTGATTATATAATCTAAAAAGCATTTTAAAATTATTATTTAAAGATTCAAATTTTTTTATTAAGTTTTAATATACTATTTTTATATTATTAAGTTTTAATATACTATTTTTATATTATTAAGTTTTAATATACTATTTTTATGTTATTAAGTTTTAATGCTAATTTTAAAAACGTAAAATGTTAATTTAAATAATTTAAATAAAACTTTAAATAATTTTATATATTGTTAGATATATATAAATAAACATGATTAGTACAAAAGAAAAAAAACCAGAAAGTAAAACAATAGGTACTAAATTAGCTAAAATAGAATATGATGAAATAAACGAACTTGTTAATAATGGATTATTCCTTAGTGGTTCTGACTTTGTAAGAGATGCAGTAAGAGAAAAATTAAGGAGAATAAAAGTCATTAAAATCAGGGACATTGATTATGATACTGCAAAAAAAGAAGTATTGGGATATTATAAATCATTTGGAGAAGCATATATATCTGAAGTTGCAGATAATTTGGAGTTAGACCTTCAGTTAGTAGCTAAAATAGTTCAAAATTTAATAAAAGAAGGTAAACTTGGAGAATAAATAATGACAACATACACAAAAATAGGTGACACTATAATTGGTGATAAAATTATAGTAGAAGCTAGAAAAATAGATGATATTACAGTAATTGTTAAAAGTGGAAGACATAAAGCACAGAGAACTGTATTAAAAGATAATGCTAAATGTGTTATCGATAAAAAAGTTAGGTTCTTAAAAGATTAATAATGCATTATTCTAGTTTTTCTTTTACCTTATCCTTGTTAGTAATGGCTAATTTCACTGAAAATACTATAAACTATTGATTCAATAATTTTATTATCTAAAGATAAAATATTGGTAGATTATTTTTTATTTAATGTTTGGCAAGAATTAAATCATCTGTAGATTGAAGTTTATCTTTTATAAGAATTTCATTAACTATCTGAAAACATTCATGTTCAGTATCATCAAGGTCAACTTTTTTATTATTAATATTATTATTAATTATTACTATTGCTATTATTATTACTATTGCCCTTACTATTATTATTATTTTTATTATAATTATTATTATTTTTATTTTCATTATTATTTTTACTATAATTATTGTAATTTTTATTATTATTTTTATTATAATTATTATAATTTTTATTATTATTTTAAATTTGTCATCAACAGAAAAACCTATTTATCATGATTAATCATAATAAAATTTATATATTCTATTGTGACATATTATAAATATAAAATAAACAAAATTAAATTTTAAAGATTGAAAATTTTTAAGAATTAAAACTTAATATTAATTTTCTAATTAATATTTATAAAAGACTTAAAATTAATCTATTTAATTAATATTGGTCTATTAACTAATATTTGTGATAATTAATATTTGTGATAATTAATATTTTGTGATAATTAATAAAAATTAAATTCTAATTATTTAAATCTAAATAATGCATTTTAAAATTAAAACATATAACTCAATGTAAAATTCTTTTTATAATTTATCATGGGGGTTTAAGTTATAAAATTTAAATTTGCAAAATTTGGGATATAAATTCATAGAAAAATCTTTAATAAAATTATAAAATAATTTTAAAGTTTCTATAAAAATTATATCTAAAATTAAGATAATATATAATCTTTATAGTCTTTACACATCTCTGGAGTTGATTAAATGGATGAATTTGGAAAAAGAATTGATCAGCAAAAATTAGCTAATCATAATGGAGATCAAGTTGTTTCACCAAATAATAAAGTAATAGAAAGAGCTATTGTAAAAGATTGGGAAAGAGAAATTCAAAAAGGGGAAGACATCGAGAAATACTGGGCAATGGAAGCAGAACAATTTGACTGGTTTAAAAGATGGGATGAAGTTCTTGATGAAAGTGAAAAACCTTACTATAAATGGTTTGTTGGAGGTAAAATAAACCTTGCCTATAACGCTATTGATAGATGGATTAAAACAGAAAAAAGGAATAAAATAGCTATCCTATACACAAACGAACGTGGGGATGAAATTAAATTAACATATTATGAGCTTTATCGTGAAATAAATAAAATGGCAAATGCTCTTCTTAATTTAGGAATTAAGAAAGGAGATACTGTTTCTATGTATCTTCCAATGTGTCCGGAGCTTATTATCTCTATGTTAGCATGTACTAAAATTGGTGCAGTTCACAGTGCTATATATTCTGGACTTTCTTCAGTTGCAGTGGTTGAAAGAATTAATGATATTAAATCTAAAGTTGTTATAACTGCTGATGGAACATATAGGCGTGGAAAAATTATTAATCTTAAATCAGTAATTGATGAAGCTATGTTACAATGTCCAACTGTTCAAACAGTAGTTCTTGTAAATCATACTGGTAGATATAACGATGTAGCAGACCTTAGAGGAAATGAGATATTTTATGAACGTTTAATTGAAGGTGAAGGAGATTCTTGCTATAGTGAAATAATGGATGCTGAAGACCCATTGTTTATCCTTTATACTTCTGGAAGTACTGGCAAACCAAAAGGTGTCCTACACACAACCGCGGGCTATATGGTTGGAATAGCTACCACTCTCAAGAACGTTTTTGATATTCATGATAATGATCTTTGGTGGTCAACAGGAGATGCTGGTTGGATTACCGGCCATAGTTATACTATTTATGCACCTCTTCTTTTAGGTTCAACTACTTTGATTTATGAAGGAGCTCCTGATTTTCCAGATCCTGGAGTTTGGTGGAAAATTATTGAAAAATATGGCGTAACTAAATTTTACACTGCTCCTACAGCTATTAGGCATTTAATGAGATTTGGTAAAAAATATACTAAACTATATAATCTTGATTCTTTGAAAATCCTTGGAAGTGTTGGTGAACCAATTAATTATGAAGCATGGAAATGGATGTATGAAGAAATTGGAAAGTGCAGAACTCCTATTATGGATACTTGGTGGCAAACAGAAACTGGTATGCACATGATAGCTCCAATGCCTGTAGCTGATTTAAAACCTGGCTCAGCAACAAGGCCTTTACCTGGTGTTAGTGTAGCTGTTGTCGATGAAGAGGGTCATGAAGTTGAAAATGGAAAGAAAGGTTATTTAGCTATTACAAAACCATGGCCATCAATGTTTAGAACTTTGTATAAAGATGAAGAGAGATTTGAAGAGGTTTATTGGAACTTTTTCCCTGATGGATTCTATAAAACTGGGGACATGGCACGTATAGATAAAGAAGGTTATGTTTGGATAGAAGGCAGATCTGATGATGTTTTGAAGATTGCTGGTCATAGAATTGGGGCTGTTGAAGTTGAAAGTGCTTTTAATAGTCATCCATCTGTTAATGAAACTGCAGTTATTGGAAAAGAAGATCCTGTTAAAGGACAACTTATTAAAGCATTTTTAATTCTTAATGAAGGCTATGATTTAGACTTACCATTTAAAGAAGGAGATAATGCAATGCTAAGAGAAGAGCTAAAGCGCCATGTTAGACATGCTCTTGGTCCTGTAGCTGTTCTTGGAGAGATGGTTTCTGTAGATAGTCTTCCAAAAACAAAAAGTGGAAAAATAATGAGAAGAATCCTAAAAGCTAAGGAAGATGGCGAGGAGTTAGGAGACACTTCTACATTAGATGATTTATAGAAATATTTTTTATTAAAAATATGAATAAATTTTAATAAAAATAGAAACAGTTTCTAATAAAATTATTATCTTTAGTTATAATTAATATTTAGCAATTTAATTTCTTTAAATACAATATAAATAATTTATATTACTCAGTATTGATATTAACAAGGGATAATAAATTTTTATTATTTTAATTATTAATTTATTTTAATCATTATTTTTATTATTAATTTTTAATTATTATTTTAATTATTAATTTATTTTAATCATTATTTTTATTATTAATTTTTAATTATTATTTTAATTATTAATTTTTAATCATTATTTTAATTATTATTTTTATTAATTTTTAATCATTATTTTAATTATTTTTTAAATATTATTTATTTTCTTTAAAATTTTTTAATAATTTTATTTAATTTGCATTTTAGTTAATTTTATTAATCGTATTTTTTATTCAAGAATTTATTAATAAATTTGTTTTAAAATAAGCAATATAAATTATTATACTAAATTTTAGGCAAACCAAAACTTTTTATATTAGTAATTTAATAAATATATACTCAATATATTAGTAGTTTGATAAATATGTAATCAATATAAAATATTTAATATAAAATTAAATGATATTTATGATATAAGTTTATATATAATTGAACAATATAATTTAAATTACTTATCATTTTTTTATCTTCGGTGGTTTTATGGCGAATAAAGAGCTTAGTGAAAATATAGAGGAATATTTAGAAGTTTTATATAAATATGGGAACAAAGAAACATATGTTTCCACAACTACAATTTCTAAAAGGTTAGAGATAGCTCCAGGTAGTGTCACTCAGATGCTAAAAAAATTAGAAGAATTAGGATATATCAATTACATTCCATATAAAGGTGCTAATTTATCTGATAAAGGATTTAAAGTAGCTCAAAAAATCACTAGAAAGCATAGGATTCTTGAAAAATTTTTAACCGATGTATTAAATGTAAAACCTGAAAATGTTCATATTCAAGCTTGTGATATGGAGCATTCATTGTCTGATGAAGCTGAAAGAGCAATGTGTCATATTTTAGAACATCCTGATATATGTCCTGATGAAAAACCAATTCCTCCATGTGATTTTGATTTTAATTCTTGTGAAGATTGTGTAAATGAGGAAAAAGACATTGAAGAAATTGGTGTAAGAAAATCAAATTTAATTTCAATTGCTGATTTATATTTAAATGAAAAAGCAGAAGTCTCATTTATTAGGGGAGATTCTTATATTTTGAAAAAATTAATGTCATTGGGTATAGCTATTGGCACCCCTGTCAAACTTAATAATGCTAGTGAAGATAAATCTTCTTTAAATATCTCTGTAAATGGTTCAGATGTTGAAATTTCAGGCAATATAGCTAATAATGTATTTGTAAGTGTTTTATAAATATTTGTTAAATTTTTTAATTTTATATTAAATTTAATCTATTATATTTATTTTAAATAAAAGTGATTTATATTATAATTTAGTCTATTATATCTGTTTATTTTAGATATGAGTTTTTTATATTATAATTTAGTCTATTAGGTCCGTTTATTTTAGATATGGGTTTTTTATATTATAATTTAGTCTATTAGGTCTGTTTATTTTAAATATTGGTAATTTATATTCTATTATTATTATTATTATCATTATTTGAAATGTATTGAATGATTTATAAATTATATTTTGATTTTAATATTTTTAATATTCTTATTATTTTATTCATAATATTATTTTCATAACTTATTTTTAATTTCTATCTTATTGATTTTCTATATTAAGTGATTTTTATACAATAGCTAACTTTATTAATAAGAATTATTATAATTATGAATATTATAAAAAATTAATGTTGATTATTGTATTAATAATGTTTATAAATATGATATAATTAAAGAATAGAAGGTTGTGAAGCTAGTGGAACTAATAGTAGCTAAGTTCGGAGGAACTTCGATAGGAAATGGAGAAAAAATAAGAAAAGCAGCCCAATCAGTTGTTAATGAATATATGAAGGGTAATAAAGTAGTTGTAGTAGTATCTGCAATTAACAAGACAACTGACAACCTTATAAAGATTGTTAAAGATTCTGTGGATTCTAATGTTACTGATAAACAGATGGCAGAAATATTATCTATGGGTGAAATGACTAGTGTAAGAGTAATGTCTTCAGTGATTGAGTCTTTAGGGGTTAAATCTGAATATATTGATCCTTACTCTGATAAATGGCCTCTTTTAACCGATAATAAAGTTCTTGAAGCTAAAATTGATTTTCAATCTTCAGAGATTATGAGTAAAGAATTGACTAAAATATTAGATCAAGGTATAATTCCTGTTGTGTGCGGATTTTTAGGTAAAGGGCCAGATGGAGAAATCACTACTCTTGGTAGGGGTGGAAGTGATATTACAGCTTTCTTCTTAGGGCATTGTTTAAATGCTGATGAAGTGATAATTGTTACTGATGTTGATGGAGTAATGTCTACTGATCCAAATAAGATTCAAAAAGCTAAAAAGCTTGATAAAATATCTGTAGAAGAAATGAGAGATTTAGCTACACATGGAGCCCAAGTACTTCATCCTCATGCTTTAAAATATAAGGATCCAATGATTAATGCTAAAATTATAAGTCATGAAAATGGTGACCTTTCTAAATCAGGGACTGTTATTGTAGGTCCTTATGAAGGTGAAATGATGAAAACCACCATGTTATATCCAGAACCAATATCTGTTGTAGCTATTGTTGGAGATGGAATGCTTAAAAGACCAGGCTTACTTTCTAAAATGACTACAATATTGGCTAAAAATGATATAAACATATTTGGCATTTCAGCAGGTCAAAATTCAGTGACTGTTTTCATTAATAAAAAGAATTCTGATAAAGCTTATCATTTATTACATGATATGGTTATTGATTCTGAAGAACTTAGCTCTCTTTCTTTAGGTAAAGAAATAGCTATGTTGACTCTTGTTAGTCCGGATTTTGTTGAAACTCCGGGGATTATATCGGATATCACTGTTCCATTAAGAGAAAATAATATCAATATTGTTGAGATATCTTCTTCTCAAACTGCTGTTGTTATCTTTGTGGAATGGGCCGATGGGGAAAAAGCTTTTGAATTGGTTAAAAACGTTTTAAAATAATTATAAATTTTAGATAAATTTGAAATTTAGATTTATAAAAATATAGGGATATTTAAAGTTTAGAGATATTTGAATTTAAAGTTTGTAAAAATTTAGAGATATTTAAAATAATGAATGTAAGAGGGGAAAAATATGAATTTTGAAGGTACTGCAGTAGCTATGATTACACCGTTTACAGAAGAAAATGAAGTTGATGAAGAGGGGTATAGAAAAAACATTAACTTTTTAATTGAAAATGGTGTCGATGGTTTATTAGCTGCTGGAACAACTGGGGAATCAGCTACTATTACGATTCCTGAACAAAAAAAACTTATTGATATTTTAATTGAGGAAGTAGATGGTAGGGTTGCTACAATAGCTGGAGCAGGAAGTAATTCAACAAACGATGCATTGGAGCTTGTTCAATATGCAGAAAGTGCTGGTGCTGATATGGCTCTTGTCATAACTCCTTATTACAATAAACCACAACCTCATGGGCTTGTTGAACATTATAAAGCTATAAATAATAATTCCGATATTCCTATTATAGTTTACAATGTTCCTTCTCGTACTGGTACAGATATTGATCCGGAAACTATAGTTAATGTGGCTGAATTTGAAAATATTGTAGGTATAAAAGAAGCAAACCCTAATCTTGATAAATTATCTAAAACTAAAAAAACTTTAATTGAAGCAGATTTAGATGATAAATTTTCAATTTTATCTGGAAATGATGATTTAACTCTTCCTATGATGTCTATGGGTGCTAAAGGAGTTATCAGTGTTGTAGCTAATGTTGATCCTTTTAGAATGAGTCAATTAGTTAATAATTGTTTGGATGGTAGCTATGAAAAAGCTATGGAATTACATTATGAATTGTATGATTTAATGAAAGTTTTATTCATTGAAAGTAATCCTGTTCCTACTAAAGTAGCTTTAAAAATGTTAGGAAGGCCTTCTGGGGATATAAGATTGCCTCTTGCTCCATTAAAAGATGAAAATCTCTCAAAAGTTGAAAAAGTTTTAAATGATTTAGATTTATTATAAAATTATTTAAAATTATTGTAGGATTGGAATGAAAAAATTAAATTTAAGATTAGAATAAAAAATTAGATTTAAAATTGGGATTAATACAATTAAATTTTAGATTATGGGGCTATAATATGTTAAAAGTTGCTGTGACTGGAGCTGCTGGAAGAATGGGCTCTGGAATTATTAAAAAAATTCTTGAACAAGATGATATTGAAGTAGTAGCTGCTATTGAAATACCAAATACTCCTCTTGAAGGAAAAGATATTGGGGAAGTTATTGGTATTGGAAATATTGGTGTTGAAACAAGTGGTGCTGAAAATTTAGAATCAGTATTAAAAGAATCAAAGCCTGATGTTTTAGTTGATTTTACAATAGCTAATGCTGCATTTGAAACTATAAAAATTGCTGCTTCAATTGGTGTTAATCTTGTTGTTGGAACTACAGGTTTCACTGAAGACCAATCTAATGAAATTACCGAAATTGTTAAGAAATCCAATATTAAGGCAGTAATTTCTTCAAATATGGCGATTGGGGTCAATGTTTTCTTTAAAGTTTTAAGGGATTTATCTCCAATTCTTAATGATTTTGATATTGAAATAATTGAAGCTCATCATAATAAAAAGAAAGATTCTCCATCTGGAACAGCAATGACTGCATTTGAAGTGATAGCAGATTCTCTTGGTAGAGATACTGAGGATGTTGGTGTCTATGGTAGAAAAGGTCTTGTTGGAGAAAGAACTAAAGATGAAATCGGTATTCATGCAATACGTGGGGGAGATATTGTTGGAGACCATACTGTGATGTTTGTTGGTGAGGGCGAGCGCCTTGAAATTACTCATAGGGCTCATACAAGAGAAGTTTTTATAGCTGGTGTTATGAGGTCTTTAAGATTTGTAATGAATTCTGAATCTGGTAAAGTTAGTGATATGGCTGATGTTTTAGGAATTAAATAATATTAAGTTAATAAAAAAATAATATTAAAAAAATTATAAATTTTAATATAATCTATTAATTAAATTTATAATTTCATATAAATTGATAAATTTTAATATATAGTATTAATTATAGTTATAAATTTATATAATTGATAAATTTTACATAAATAGTAAATATAGCTATTTAATGAATAATAAATGAAAATTATAATAATAAAATTATAATAATAAATTATAATAATAAAATTAGAATAATAAAATTATAATTATTTAAATTATAATAATTATAATAATAATAATTTGGTGATATGATGGTAAATGTAGGAGTACTTGGTGCAACTGGAATGGTCGGACAGAGATTTATTCAGCTGTTAGATAAACATCCTGATTTCGAGATAAGTGCTTTAGCGGCTTCTTCTCGTTCAGCAGGTAAAAGATATGAAGATGCTACAACTTGGTATCTTGATGATGCTATGCCTGATTCTGTAAAAGACATTGTTGTATCTGAAACAGAACCATCTGCAATAAGTAATGATGTTGATATACTATTTTCCTCACTTCCTACTGAAAATGCAGCTATTGTTGAACCAAAATTTGCAGAGAATTTTATAGTTGCATCTAATGCAAGTGCTATGAGGATGGAAAAAGATGTTCCTCTTGTAATTCCTGAAGTAAACCCTGAATTTCTAGATATTATAGAAGTACAACAGAAAAATAGAAATTGGGACGGTTTTATAGTTACTAATCCTAATTGTAGTACTATTGCACTAACTTTGACTTTAAAACCAATCTATGATAAATATGATATAAACAGGGTTTATGTATCAACTATGCAAGCTGTTTCTGGTGCAGGATACAATGGTGTTCCTTCAATGGCTATTGTTGATAATTTAGTTCCATATATCGGTAGTGAAGAAGAAAAAATGGAAAGTGAAACTCTTCATTTATTGGGAGATTTAGATGGTTTGGAAATAAAACCTGCTCAATTTGGGCTTACTACTTCTTGTCATAGAGTAGCTGTTTTAGATGGTCACACTGAAGCAGTATTTATTGAATTAGCTGAAGATATTGATATAAACAACATAAAAAGTGATATGGCTAATTTTAAAGCACTTCCTCAGGAACTTGGCCTTTATTCTGCTCCGAAAAATCCTTTAATCGTTAAAGAAGAAGAAAATAGGCCTCAACCAAGAATGGATAGAAATGCCGATGGTGGAATGGCTGTAACTGTTGGTAGGCTTAGAAAAGATCCAGTATTTGATAATAGTTTTAAATATGTTTTAGTTGGTCACAATACTATTCGTGGTGCAGCTGGAGCTTCTATTTTAAATGCTGAATTGATTAATAAAACTATTTTATAATTATTTTTTTTAAATTTTATTTTATTACATCTTTAAACTTTTTCTTTAAGATTTTAATATAATAAATTTATTTTTAATAAATTATAATAAATTTATTTTTAATAAATTATAATAAATTTATTTTTTAATAATTATGCTAAGTTATTTTTTAATAATTATTTCAAAATATTATTTCATGATTTACTTTATTTTCTAAATTTTATTTTTTAATTTTTTTATTTTCTACTTTTTATTTTCTATTTTTTATTATATTTTTTATTATATTTTTTTTAATAAGGCTAAATAATCAAATAATTATATATATGACTTTAAATAAACAATTTAACATTAATTGGAATATGATTTAAATCATAATTTATTATTTCAATAATTTCTCATTATATTTGATTATGATGAATATCATGTTTAATATAAATTAATCTATAGTTGTTATAAATTAACTTATATTTATTATTAATTAGTTTATATTTACTATAAATTAGCTTATATTATTATAAATTAGCTTATATTTGTTATATAATTAGTATTTAATATAAATCATGATTTAATCATATTAATTTTAAAATTATATTGAAATATTCATTGAATGCTTTTAATGGTATTAAAAGGTATAAATTTTATTGAGTTTTGAATTATATATATGGATTTAATTAAAAGATTGTTAAAAATTGGATTTATTATGCTTTTTATGTATTATCATTATTAGGGAAATGTGATATTATGGTAGAAGATAAAGAGAAGATTAAGCTACAAAATCTTGTGAAATCTTGTTTATTAGAAATTAATGAGCTTAAGATAGATCTCATGAACCTTGAAAATGAAAAAAATCTTTTAAAAAATGATGATACTGCTGAAAAATTAAAAAATACTCTTAAAGAGAAAGAAGATTTAATTTCTAATCTTAAAGTTGATTTAAACAATCTTCAAGTTTCTCTCAATAATAAAGAGAATATAATAAACAACCAAGAATTAAAAATCCAAGATTTAAGTGATTTTAAAGATTCTTTTAATGATATTAAAATTGCTCTTGAAAACGATCTTAAAAAATTTAAAACACAGGAACTTAAAGAGTATAGCGATAAATTAGAGTCTTCTTTGGATACAATTGTTAAAAAAGATGAAAGAATTAATTCTCTCTTAAATGATATAAATTCATATAAAGAAAAAATTAATGATTTAGAAAGTGATATACTCAGTAAAGATAATTTAATAGGGCTTCAAAGGGAAATTGATTCTAAAGATAATGAGATTAAAATTTTAAAATCAGCTTCTGTAGATCAAGAAGTTTTTAAATCTATTAAAAAAGAATTAGAAGATAAAAAAATTAGAATTAACGAATTAGAAGAGATTCAAAAATCTTTTGAAGAAATAAAATATTCTTATGAAGAAAAATTGTCAGATAAGGATAATCGAATTGAGGAATTAGAAAAAATTAAACTATCTTTTAATGATATTAAAAACTCTCTTGAAAATGATATTGAACAATATAAAATCAAGGAATTAGGAGAGATTAATGCAAATTTAAAATCTGCACTTAACAAAATTGTTGAAAAAGACAATAAGATTAAATCGTTAGTTAATGAACTTAATGAGAAAAAATTAGAGATAAGAAAAATTAAGGATCAAAATGTTTCTAAAGCAGAATATGATAGAGTGAAAGATGAAATTAATATTAAGGATTTGAAAATCCAAAGATTAGAAGAGATTAAAGGATTATTTTCAGATTTAGATAAAAATTTCACTAATAAATCTCAGGAATCTTTAGATAAAAATAATGATTTAGATTCTGAAATATTGATTAGTGAAAAATCTTTTGAAAAAAGTGATGAACTGAAAAATATTCAAGATAGTGAAGATAATATTATAAATAATAATAATAATAATGAATTAATAAATCTTAAAAAGGAATTAGATTCTTGTAAACAAGCTAATAAAGAGCTATTGTCAATAAGAAATAATTATAAAAAAATAACTTCATCTCCAAAGAGTGATTTAACATCATTCCAGTCTCAAATTTATTATTTAATTCCTGAAAACCCAATGGATTCTCAAGAAATACATAGCTATATTCGTAAAATTGCATTTAAAGATATTTCTTACAACAATATAAACAATATAATAAGAGGATTAGAAAGAAAAGGTTATTTAAAACCTGAAGATCCTGAAAACCCTCAAGAAAGTAAATGGATTAAAATAGATAAAAAATAGGAATCTTATTTTATTGAATTTTTTATTTTAATTTTATTTCTTTATTTTTTAATTAATTTATATTAATTTTTTATTTTTAATTTTTATAAAAATTTTTAAATTTTATATAAAATTCAATTTATAAAATCTATATTTTTGTAATTTTTATTATATCTAGAATATAATTATATCTATAATATAAATAATATTTAATTAGTTTTATTCTTAAATATTATATTTTGATTGCTTTTTATCTATTCTGAAAAATTTTAATTTATTCACTTTAATTTTTATTCATCTTTAACAAAAGCTCGGATGTATGAAGCTTCAGCATCTATATTCATTGGAATAAAATAAGAATAATAATTATTTTTTGATAACTTATTTAAATTAGTAAGATTCTCTACAATCCATATATCATTTTTAAGAAATCGTTTATGGATTTTTGTTTCACCTATTTTATCAACTGAACATGTATCTATAGCTACTCCTTTAACTTTATTTTCAATTAACATGTCAGCTAATTCATTGGAGATATAAGGGTTTTTAGTAAAGTAATCATCATTGCCCCAATGTTTATACCATTCTGTTTTTAAAATAACAATTTTTTCAATTGGATTTTTGATATCAATATCTTTAATATTTATACTATCATTAACTATTTCTCTTTTTGTTTTTAGGATCGTAGCTTTCCCTATTAAAGTATTAATATCTAAATCATCGACTTTTTTTCCATTTTTAATATAATGATATGGGGCATCTATATGTGTTCCAGTATGTGGACTTCCGTTTATATTTGATAGAAAATAATCATCATCAGCTGTACTGAATTTTTCTATAACAAATTTAGGGTCCCCAGGATAAACTTGTGTATCTTTATTTAATTTATGGCTCAAATCAATATATTTCATTTTATATACCTATTAACATTATAATATTAAAATATTTATAAATTTAGTATTTTAATTCAAATATTTTATATATCTATCAATATTATAATATTCAGTATTTTAATTCAAATATTTTATATATCTATCAATATTATAATATTCCTTATTTTAATTCAAATATTTTATTATTTAAATATTCTATTTTTTATTTTTTAGAATATTTTAATTTTTAAATAAAATTATTAGTACTAATTTAAGATTTTTTTATTAGTTTAAATTAATTGTACTAATTTAGTATTATTATCACTAATTTATAGTATATTTTTAATATATTCTGGATTATTTTTGGGTATTACTTTTTTTAATAGTTATATTTAAATTATTAGAAAACTATAGAACTTCCGTAAGATTTATATATAACCTCAAACCCACTTTATATTGTAAATTTATTAAAGTTAATAGAAGTTAATAAATTTTAAATATCTTTGATATATCTATTTATTTAAGATAATTTTTATTTTTACAATATAAATGCTATAACTCAATTAATAGATTATATAAAATATTTAGCTATCTTGTAGCTAAATATTATCATATTTAATATCTATTAACTTTTATCATTATTGTAATTAAGTGGGAAATTATTTTAAATATAATATTAGTTTATTTAATGGATTTTAAAGTAATATTATGGATATATTAATTAGATATTAAATTTTTAAATATATTATTTAAAAAATAAATTATGAGGTGATTTTTATGGCACAAGGCCAAGGACAACCAATATTAGTTTTACCTGAAGGTACAAACAGAATTTTAGGCAGAGATGCTCAAAGAAATAATATTTTAGCTGGTAAAGTATTAGCTGAAACTGTAAGGACTACACTCGGTCCAAAAGGTATGGACAAGATGCTTGTAGATGGATTAGGAGATATTGTAGTTACTAACGATGGAGTAACCATTTTAAAAGAAATGGATATTGAACATCCTGCAGCTAAAATGCTTGTAGAAGTAGCTAAAACTCAAGAAGATGAAGTAGGGGATGGAACCACTACTGCTGTAATTATTGCAGGAGAACTCCTCAAAAAATCTGAATCTTTATTAGATATGGATATTCATCCAACTATAATTGCTATGGGTTACAGACAAGCAGCTGAAAAAGCTCAAGAAATTTTAGAAGAAATTTCTATTGATGATGTTGGAAAAGAAACCTTAGTAAAAGTTGCTATGACTGCTATGACTGGTAAAGGAACTGAAAAAGCTCGTGAACCTTTAGCTAAGTTAGTTGTTGATGCTGTACAACAAGTAGCTGAAGGCGATGATGTAGATACTGATCACATTAAAATTGAGAAGAAAGAAGGAGCTACTGTAGATGAATCTACTTTAGTTCAAGGTGTAATCATTGATAAAGAAAGAGTACATCCTGGTATGCCTAAAGATTTATCTGATGCTAAAATAGCTTTAATTAACTCTCCTATTGAAGTGAAAGAAACTGAAATGGATGCTGAAATCAGTATTACTGACCCTGCTCAAATGCAAGCTTTCATTGAACAAGAAGAAAATATGGTTAAAGATATGGTAGCTAAAATAGCAGATTCTGGTGCAGATGTTTTATTTGCTCAAAAAGGTATCGATGATTTAGCACAACATTACTTAGCTAAAGAAGGAATTATGGCTGTAAGAAGAGTCAAAAAATCCGATATTGAAAAATTAGCTAAAGCTACTGGTGCTACTGTTGTATCTAACATAGATGATCTTTCTGCTGAAGATTTAGGTTCTGCTGGAGAAGTAACTGAAAAGAAAATATCTGGTGAAGATATGATCTTTGTAGAAGATTGTAAAGAAGCTAAAGCTGTAACTTTACTCGTAAGAGGAAGCACAAAACATATCGTTGATGAAATCCAAAGAGCTGTTGAAGATGCTATTGGTGTAGTTGCTGCTACTGTAGAAGATGGTAAAGTTGTAGCTGGCGGTGGAGCTCCAGAGATAGAAATGGCTAAAAAATTAAAAGATTATGCAGAATCTATAAGTGGAAGAGAACAATTAGCTGTAAATGCATTTGCAGAATCATTAGAAGTTGTTCCTAAAACTTTAGCTGAAAATGCAGGTCTTGACAGTATTGATTCTTTAGTAGATTTAAGAGCTTCTCATGAAAACTCTCCTTATATGGGTCTCGATGTCTTTGATGGAAAAGTCACTGACATGAAAGAAGCTGGCGTAATCGAACCTAAACGTGTTAAAAAACAAGCTATTCAATCTGCTTCTGAAGCAGCTGAAATGATTTTAAGAATAGATGATGTAATTGCATCTGTTGGTGGAGGTGCACCTGATATGGGTGGTATGGATCCTTCTGCAATGGGTGGAATGCCTCCTATGATGTAATATTTTTACATCTTTTTTTCTTTTTTTATTTTTTATAATTTTTCTGGTTCATTTTTTTTTTTTGATTCTATTTTTTATATTATAATTAACTAATTTTAATTTAAATATTAATTCTTATTTTAAAAACAATTGCTAATTAATAAAAATTTATTTTAATAAAGATAATATAATGAATCAATCAATATTTAAATTAAAATTATTAAATATCATATAAAATTATTAAAAATTAGTAAATATTATATAAAATTATTAAAAATTAGTAAATATTATATAAAATTAGTAAACATTTTCGTTTGGTTTTTGTAAATATTCTTATTTATATTTCTAGTAAATATTTTTCTTGATTTTTAGAGATATTTCCTATATTTTTAGAGATATTTCTTATTATAATGGTTTAAAAATAGATAATATATATTATGAAGTATAGATTATATTATAATTTCAAAAATAATCATTTTTTGCCATATATATACTTATTTTTAAAAATAAAATATTGTATAAAAAAAAATCGGGATATATTAAGATAATTATAAATTAAATTTAGTTACAAAATAAAATTATTTTTAAGTATATATTTTTTAAAGTATAACTTTATGAATAAATCTCTCTTTCGCTTTAAAATTATCCACATGATTGTGATGATTTTGAAACTTCTTTAAAAATAGATTAATTGATTTTTATTTAATTATAGAAATAGATGCGGCTGCCGGGATTTGAACCCGGGCTGTAGGCTTGGAAGGCCCAAGTACTAACCAGACTATACTACAGCCGCGATGCGGCGTCCGGGATTTGAACCCGGGTCACTGACGTGGCAGGCCAGAGTCTTAACCAGGCTGGACTAACACCGCAAACGTATGAAATTGTGTATAAATTAGAATACAACTATACATTATTTGTTATCATATATAAAATTTTGCATTTTTTTAATCTAATTATTTATATAATTCAATGTTAAGGCATATAAATTATATAAAAATCATATAGTATTATACCTACTTTTTGTTAGTTTAATGTTAATTTGAATAAGTTTATATATCTTAAATTCAATAACTTTTAAAGGCAATAATATTATTATAATATATAATATTTTATATTTTTTTATAAGTTATTTTATATCTTTTAATAAGTTATTTTATATATTTTGATAATATTTATTGTAATTAATAATTATTTGTTTAAATATTAAATATAAAAACGATTATTTGTATTTATAGTCATTAAGATTGATTATTTTACTTATAATTCTCAGAGGAAATTTCATGGACTTTAAAAAAATAGGCTTGCCATTAGCTATAATTGTAGCTATAATTATAATGATTATTCCTTTAGGAGGACTTACTTATCCTGGACACATGGCATTAGCACTTCTTGCATTTGCTGTAATAATGTGGGTAACTGAAGCTCTTCATTTGGCTGTTACATCAATCATTATATTATTTATGCAACCCATATTGGGTATTGCATCTTTTGAAAATGTAGCTATTGGTTTTGCAAATCCTATTCTATTTTTAATGATAGGTGGATTTATTATAGCTGAAGGTATTAGAAAAAGTGGTTTAGTTGGAAGATTGACTTATGTGATGTTGGATAAGCTTGGAACGTCATCTAGTAGAGGTTTGTTTGTTAGTGTTTTTTCAACTGGAATACTATCGGCTTGGATTGAAAATGTAGTCGCATTTGCATTGGTTCTACCTATAATCAAAGAGATTGTAGATTTAATGGGTTGTAAAGATGTTTGTAATGCAAAAAGTAACTTTGCAAAAGCTATGGTTTTAGGTGCTTCTTTTGGTTCTCTTGCTGGGGGTTTAGCAACTGAAATTGGTACTGCTCCAAACTTAATGGCAGCAGCTTATACTCACATTCCATTTGCAAATTGGATGGTATTTGGTGTTCCTTTAGCTATTATAATGTTGTTTGTAATTTGGAAATGGCTTGGTTTTGTTTTCCCATCAGAAGTTAAAGAGGTTATTGGTGGTAAAAAAACATTGAATGACAAATTAAGCGCTCTTGGTGCAATGACTAGAACTGAAAAAATAGCTTTAGGTATATTGTTATTCACAATCTTCTTATGGATTACTACTGGTATTACTGGTCTTAATAGTTATTCAATAGCTTTAATTGGTGCTTCACTATTCTTTATATTCAAAATACTTGATTGGAGAGATGCACAGAAAAATGTTGATTGGGGACTTATAATGTTTTTCGGAGGAGCATTATCTTTAGGTGCTGCTCTTTTGAACACTGGTGCTGCTGAATGGTTAATTGATGATATTTTCCACTTAGTTGGTTCTAATCCTTCTATATTAGTTTTAGTTTTAGTTTTAATGGTAATTGGTATTTTAATTACTCAAGTAATGTCTAATGTTGCTCTTGCAGCTATTTTAGTTCCGTTATCTGTTACTTTAGCTCAATCACAATCATTACCAATTGGAACTTTCGCAGTTCCTGTAGCTATTGCTTGTTCATTATCTTACATGTTACCAACAGCTGATCCAACAGTTGCTATGGCTTATGGTACTGGGTTTGTTAAGATAAAGGAGATATTTAAAGCTGGAGCTCCATTAATTGCTATTGGTGCAGTTTTATCGGTTATAATTATATTTACTATTGGAAAACCATTTTTAGCTGCTTAATACTTTTATTAGGACTAATTTTTAATTTTTTAATTTTTTAATTTTTAATTTCTTTTATTTTCTAATTTTTTTTATTTCTTTAATTATTATTTTATTAAATTTTGTTTATTTTTTCATTTTAACTTTAATATAATGATATTTTTAGTTTATTTTCTTATGCTAATTGTTATTTTTAATTTATTATTAATTAATAATCAAGTTCTTTTATTGAAACCATTTCTTTTATTGAAACTCTTTTATCTAATTTAATTTATAGGAAACATTAATATACTATAAAAATAAAATTCTAAATATTATATTATGATTAATAATTTTAATTAATCTAAAATTGATTTTGTTTTTTTTAAAAATTTTTAATCTTTTTAAAAATTTTTAATCAATTGAATAATATTAACAATTAATCAAATAATATTAACTAATTAAGCAATATTAACAATTTATGGTGTGATTTTATGGCGGGAATTATAGGTTATGGTGCCTTTGTGCCATCATATAGAATTAAAGTTGAAGAAATAGCTAAAGTTTGGGGAGATAATCCAAAAGCAATTTCTAATGGTCTTGTTGTGGATGAAAAATCAGTTCCGGCTCCTGATGAAGATACAGCTACAATTTCTGTTGAAGCTGCTAGGAGTGCATTAGCTAGGGCTCAAATTGATCCTCAAAATATAGGGGCAGTTTATGTTGGTTCTGAATCTCATCCTTATGCAGTTAAACCAACTGCTACTATTGTGGCTGAAGCTGTTATGGCAACACCTGCTATGACTGCTGCAGATCTTGAATTTGCATGTAAAGCAGGTACTGCAGGTATGCAAGCTGCTATAGGTTTAGTTGATTCTAAAATGATTGATTATGGTTTAGCAATTGGTGCCGATACTTCTCAAGGAGCTCCTGGAGATGCTCTTGAATATACAGCTTCAGCAGGTGGAGCTGCTTATATAATTGGAAAAGAAGGCATTGCAAATGGTTCAATAGCTGATTTTGGAGATACTTTTAGTTTTACTACTGACACTCCAGATTTTTACAGACGTGAAGGACAACCATATCCTTCTCATGGTGGGAGATTTACTGGAGAGCCAGCATATTTCAAACATGTATTAGGTGCAGCAAAAGGAATATTTGAAAAAACTAGTACTGGTCCAGAAGATTATGATTATGCAGTTTTTCATCAACCAAATGGTAAATTCTATTTAAAAGTAGGTAAAAAGCTTGGATTTAACAATGAACAAATTAAAGACGGTCTTTTAACTCCAGTAATTGGTAATACTTATTCTGGTGCCACTCCTCTTGGTTTGGCTGCTATTTTGGATAAAGCACAACCTGGAGATAATATTTTAGCAATTTCTTATGGGTCTGGTTCAGGTAGTGATGCTTTTACATTGTCTGTAACTGATAAAATTGATGAAAAAAGGGAATTGGCTCCTAAACTTTCTAATATGATTAAAAATAAAACTTACGTTGATTATGCCGTTTATGCTAAATACAAAGGCAAATTAAGAATGTCCTAATAATAATTTTTGGAGATAAGATAATATGAGAGATGTTGCGATTATAGGTGTTTCACAAACAAAATTTGGAGAGTTGTGGGATTCATCATTTAGACAATTAATAGCTGAAGCAGGACTTAACGCTATTGAAGATTCTGGAGTTGCAGGTAATGATTTGGATGCTATGTTTGTTGGTAACATGACTGCTGGTCTTTTTATTCAACAAGAACATATTGCTGCTCTTATAGCAGATCATACTGGATTAAACCCAATTTCTTCAACTCGTGTTGAGGCTGCTTGTGCTTCTGGTGGACTTGCTCTTAGACAGGGTGTAATGGCTGTTGCTTCAGGATATCATGATATTGTAATTTCTGCAGGGGTAGAAAAAATGACTGATGTAGTTGATGCAACTCCTGCAATAGCTACTGCTTCTGATCAAGAATGGGAAGCTCAACAAGGAGTAACTTTCCCTTCTCTTTATGCAATGATAGCTAGACGTCATATGTACGAATATGGAACTACTCGCGAACAATTAGCTGAATTTTCTGTAATTAATCATAAAAACGCTTCTAAAAATCCTAGGGCTCAATATCCATTTGAAATTAGTGTAGATAAAGTTTTAAATTCTACAATGGTCGCAGACCCTTTAACTCTTCTTGATTGTTCTCCTGTTACTGATGGTGCAGCTGCAATCGTTTTGTGTCCTGCTGAAATGGCAAAACAATATACTGACACCCCTATATATGTGAAAGCATCTACTCAGGCTTCTGACACAATAACTTTACACGATAGGAAGGATATCACAACTATCGGTTCTACTAAAGTTGCAGCTAAAAAAGCTTATGAAATGGCTGGTGTAACAACAAAAGATATTGATGCTGTTGAAGTTCATGATTGTTTTTCAATAAATGGTATATTAGCTATTGAAGATTTAGGTTTTGTTGAAAAAGGAAAAGGTGGTCAGGCTGTAGAGGAAGGTATTACCCATATAGATGGCCAAATACCAGTAAATCCATCTGGAGGACTTAAAGCTAGAGGTCATCCATTAGGTGCAACTGGAATTGCTCAAGCTGCTGAAATAGTTTGGCAATTAAGGGGAGAAGCGGATAAACGTCAGATTGATGGTGCTGAAATTGGTATGACTCATAATATTGGAGGTACTGGTGGTACAGCTGCTATTCATATTCTTTCTAGATAAAAATTTTTTTAATTTTTTTTAAATTATATTTAATTATATTATTTCTAATTATATTGTTTATAATTAAATTATTTTTAAATAAATCATTTTTTAAATTAATTCCATTTTTCTTTTTATTTTTTATAAATAAATATTTAAATTTAACTTTTTTTAAGGTAATAAATACTATTTTAATAATTTAAAAGGATTTTAATATGTTTTTGAATTAATATTTGATTTTGAATGTTTTTATTAACTTATGATAGTTCTTTATAAAAAATAGAAATTTTTAGCATTTTTTTTAGCTTTATTAATTTTTATTAAAATGATAATTTATTAATTAAAAATTTTAATCATAATAGTTTTATAATTAAAATTAATTTAATAATGTATTTTAAATAATAGATTTAAATAATATTTTTAAATAATATATGAGGTTGACTCACAATTATTTTTGTTTAATTAGTATATATACTAAAATGAACAATTTATAAAATATTTTGATATATATTATTTTGTATAATTATATTTCTAAATTTAAGTAATTGTTCATCGAAATGACAATTATGAGTCGTCCTCTATATTTAAAAAAAAATTTATAACATATTTAAATAACATATTTAAAAAAATTATTTATAATAATAAAAAGTTTTTACAATAATATATAATAATAATAATAATATTAAAAAAAGTGTTTAGAAGAAGAGATTAAAATTCCCTTGGGGGGAGAATATGAAATCTTTTCTTCAAAGTGTATTCAAATTTTTATAAAACTGATGACACTATTATAATATAATTTCTCAATTGTATATATACTTTATTCTCATTTAATATTGATGAAAAGATTTCTAATGTTCCAAACTATTTTATTAATCATTGATTATTCTTTATTCTATTAACATTAGATTTTTTCAACTTATATGATTATTTTTAATATATTTTTCTTAATTCATTTTAGTATATTATAATTTGTTTTAGTTTATTCTTTTTTTATTATCCTTTTAAATTTTTTATAAAAAATATTTATTTTTTATTTACTTTTTATTTACTTTTTATTTTTTATAATTATTTTATTCTTTTTGATTTTTTAAAAGATTATCAATAAAATCCATATCTAAATTTTCTTCGACTATTTTAGCTAATCTGTCAATAGAATAATCTTTTTTTGTTTCATAAGGATCTATTCCAAATTTTTTTTCAAGTCCTTTATTTTTTCTTATATAATTTAAAAATTCTCTTCTAAAGTTATAATTATGGAATATTCCATGTAAGTAACTACCAAATACACTTCCTTTTATTGCACCATCATATAGTTCTATATCTTTCTTGGAATCTATACTTTGGGAGTTTTCAGAATATTCTTTGTATTTTGTGTTTCCTATGCCTTTTTTTATTTTTAGTAATGGTTTTTCTTCTTTAGAATTATCATAATTTTCATCTAAATCAGCTAATTTTAATGTTGTGATTCCTTCATGTATTTCATAACCTTTAATTATTTCCCCTTGAATAGATGTAAATATTCCTTCAAAATCTTCAAAATTATTTTCCACTATTTTTTCTTTTAAAATAACCCCTTCGCTTTGTTCAACAATTTTTTCTTCTGAAGAATTATTTTTAAAATAAGTTTTTATATTTAGAAGCCCAATACCATCAACAGAACCTTCAGGAGACTCTCTTTTATTTTCATCAAATATTTTTTTTCCTAAAATTTGATATCCTCCACATATCCCAACTATTGGTATATGAGGATATTTATTATTTATTTCTCTTATTTGATTTGCCATACCACTTTTTTCTATAGCAATCATATCTTCAGTTGTGTTACGTGTTCCTGGTATTAAAATTGCATCAATATCTATTATATTATTTTCAGAATCAATTAAATTATCATTTATGTCAATGAGCTTTATTCCAACATCTTCTTCAAATTCAAATGGGTCAATGTCTGTGAAATTAGCTATTTTTGGAAGTCTAATAACTCCAATAATTATATCTTTATTTGAATCAAATTTATGTTCAAAAAGTGATGCAGAATCTTCTTCTGGCAAATGAAGGTCATGATCATAAGGAAGGACTCCTAAAACAGGAGCATCAATAATTTTTTCTATCTTTTCAATTCCGGGCATTAATATATCTAAATTTCCACTAAATTTATTTATTATAACTGCTTTCAGTCTAGATCTATCGTAATTATCTAATAATGAAAAAGTTCCTGCAATTGATGCAAATACCCCTCCTTTATCAATATCTGCAACAAGTAGAACATCAGCATTTGCCATATGCGCTATTTCCATGTTAGCTAAGTCTTCTTTTCTCATATTTATTTCTGCAGGGGATCCTGCTCCTTCAATAATAATAATATCATATTCTTCTTTAAGTTTTTCAAGAGATTCATTTATTGCATTTAATGCCTTTTCTCTAAATTTATGTTGATAATCATAAAAATTCATATCTGCTACAGCTTTTCCTTGAATAATAACTTGAGAATTGAAATTTCCTTTTGGTTTAAGAAGAATAGGATTCATATGTATACTTGGTTGAACATCAGCTGCTTCTGCTTGAAGAACTTGCGCAATAGCTATTTCTCCATTTTCTTTTGTTGTGTAAGAATTTAGAGACATATTTTGAGATTTGAAAGGTGCTACTTTATATCCTCTTCTTGAATATATTCTACATAAAGCAGCTACCATAACGCTTTTTCCAGCATTTGATGAGGTTCCTTGAACCATAATACATTTAGCCATTTTTTTACCTTCTCTAATGATTTCAATTTAAAATGATTTATTTTTCAGAATATTTTTTAATGAAAAACTTTTATAATTATCACTATTATTCTAATTAATATTTATAGATAATTATAATTTAATATAATTAAAATTAGCTTGATTTTTTGTTTTTGGACTTTTCTATATGTGCAATTGTTAATTTTTCTTATACAATTGTTAAGCTTTTAAACTACTAAATGATCTTTTTAAATAAATTTTTCATTGAAATCAATTAAAAAAAGTTTTTATTAAAAATATATAAAAAAGTTTATATTTACATAATTTATTTAAAAATTTATTTAAAAATTCAATAAAATTCTGTTATTTTTTTTAAATATTTATTTAAATATTTATTTAAATTTTAATCTCATCTTAAAAATCAAATAATCTTCTAATTGGTATTGTTATTATGTTAATTTAGTAAAAATAGATTTTGGTAGGATAATTGGTTTCCTTTTAGCCCTTGAGTTATTAATTTTTTGTGGTTGGTTTAAAAGGAGGTGAACCTTTATGTAGTATTTTAATAATCATTATACTAGGAAACCGTTTTCCTACTCATATTTATGATTGTATTTCATAGTATATAAAGATTTTTGATAATATAAAAATAATATAATGTAATATTTTATATTTTAAATCTTAATTTCATAATAATTAATATAAAAATTATTTTTTCATTTTTGGTAGTTTCATTTTTTGCAAATTTTATTTAATTTATATGATTGATAAATGATTTTCATTGAAAACATTTATTAATGATAGAGTACAACATATTCATACAAAAAGTTAGTTTAATATTTTTTTATTTTTTTTATTAATTTTGTTTAAAAAGTAATATTAAAATGGTTGAAAATGTTCTATGAAAATGAATATTATATAAAAATATAAATAACATCCTTTCCTAATATGAATTTATTAATAATATCTCAATAAATATAAAAATTTTAATGAGTATTTTAATTAATCTTTGATATTTAAAGCAAATATTTTTAAGAAAAAACTTTCAAATAAACCTACTTTAATAAAAATCTTTCAAATAATATATTCTAATAAAAATCAATAATTGCTAAAATATTAATTTATTAAGACTAATACCAAAAAAATTTATATAATATTAATATATTATATTAAAATCATTTTTAATTAATATTTATTTATTTTTAACATAAAATTTAATAAAATAAAATAATAAAAACATTTAAATGTTTATTAGACAAATAAAACTAATTGAATATTAACTGAATATTAATTTAATTTATAAAATAAATTTTGGTTAATTAATAATTAGCTGAAAATCCAATTCAAGCTTAATTGAGGTTTCTATATGAAAATTAATAATGAATCATCTAAATTTCTAGAAGATTCTCAAAAGAAATTTGAAAAAAGTGTTAATAACACTAATGCTAGTAGTAATGAAAAAGATATTAGTAATGTTTCAAAAATTGTTAAAAATACAAATTCTCTTGACACGATTATAGATAATAATATGAATATAAATAAATTAAATTCAAATAAAACTTCAATTAAGAAAGAGGCGATTAAAATTACACTCGACACTAATAAAGATCATAATCTCACAGAAAAAATGGAGAATGATGATATTTCTGAAGATGAAATAAACACTGAGAATATTGAAAAAGAAAAAAATTCAACCGATAATGAGTTAGATGAAAATTCATCTGAAAAAGATAGCAATATTAATTCTTATTATGAAAAACAGAAAATGTTGGATTATGAGAATATAGGAAGTACAAAAGATATTGATGTGCCTCCTCTTTTAATAGATCAAGTAATTGGTCATGAAGAATCTGTTGAAACTATTAAAAAAGCAGCTAAACAACGGAGAAATGTTCTTCTTATTGGGGATCCTGGTGTTGGAAAATCAATGATAGCTAAAGGAATGGCAGAGCTTTTACCGCCAGAAATACTTCAAGATGTTTTAGTATATCCAAATGCTGAAGATTCTAATAATCCTTTAATCCGTACAGTTCCTGCAGGTGAAGGTAAAAGAATTGTCATGGCAAATAAGAATACTACAAAAGGTTATGAAGAGAAAAAACTTATTGTAACAATGATTCTCATTGCAGGAGTCTTAGCACTTGGTTTCATATATAGGGCTCAATTATTATTTGCAATTTTAGCAGCTCTTTTCATATTTTTCATATCTATGCAGATAAAACCTAAAAATATTACAATGGCTCCAAAGCTATTAGTAAATAATGCTGAAAAAAGATTTGCTCCATTTGAAGATGCTACTGGTGCTCATGCGGGTGCCCTTCTTGGTGATGTTCGTCATGACCCATATCAATCTGGAGGACTTGGAACTCCTGCTCATGAACGTGTTGAACCAGGCATGATTCATAAAGCTAATAGGGGTGTCTTATACATAGATGAAATTGGAACTATGAGTATGAAAACTCAACAAGAACTTCTTTCAGCTATGCAGGAGAAACATTACTCTATTACTGGGCAAAGTGAAAATAGTAGTGGTGCAATGGTCCGTTCTCAATCAGTTCCATGTGATTTTGTTCTAGTTGCTTCTGGTAATATTCAGGTTCTTGAAGGTATGCACATTGCTATGCGTTCTAGAATTAGGGGATATGGTTATGAAGTCTTTATGAAAGATAACATGCCAGATAGTGAAGAAAATAGGAAAAAACTTATTCAGTTTGTAGCTCAAGAAGTTAAAAATGATGGTAGGATTCCTCATTTCTCACCAGAGGCCTTAGATGAAATTATTAGGGAAGCAAAAAGAAGAGCTGGTAAAAAAGATTCTCTTACTTTACGTCTTAGGGAATTAGGAGGCCTCGTTCGTGCTGCAGGTGATGTAGCTAAAGAAGAAGGGGCTGACCTTGTTCATGCAGACCATGTTTTAAATGCTAAAAAATTCTCTAGAACTTTAGAACAACAAATAGCTGATAGATCTATTACTCAAAGAAAAGAATATGCAGTATTCAACCCTGAAGGTGGAAAAATTGGTATGGTTAATGGTTTATCTGTTATTGGTGATAGAAGTGGCCTAATGCTTCCAATTGCTGCTGAAGCCGCTCCTGCTCAAAGTAAAAGAGAAGGAAAAATTATTGCAACTGGTAAATTGGGTGAAATAGCTAAAGAATCTGTTCAAAATGTAAGTGCTCTTATTAAAAAACACACAGGCACAGACATTTCACAATATGATATTCATATTCAATTTTTACAGACTTATGATGGAGTTGAAGGTGATAGTGCAAGTGTATCAATTGCAGCAGCTGTTATTTCAGCTATTGAAGAAATTCCAATTGATCAAACTGTTGCTTTAACTGGATCACTCAGTGTTCGTGGAGATGTACTTCCAATTGGTGGAGCTACTAGTAAAATAGAAGCTGCAGCTGAAGCAGGAATCAAAAAGGTTATTATTCCAAGATCTAACATGAAAGATGTTATGATTGAGAAAAAATATGAAAATTTAATCGAAATTATTCCTGTTGATACATTAAGTGATGTTTTAGAAAACATTCTTATAGGATGTAGTGAAAAAAGTAGCTTAATAAAAAAGATGAAGAAAATCAGTAGTGCTGTTGCAGATAAGGTTCCAAACAGGTCTTTAAATGCTTGTGATGTTCCTAGTAAATCTTAAATACTAATTTTTTATTTTTTACTTTTTTATTTTTTTATTTTTAATTATTTTATTAATCCCATTTTTAATTGTGTTTATTAATTTTTTAATTAATATTTTTTATATTTTTTTTAATTAATTTATTTAATTAATCTTTTTATAATTTTTTTTAAAAAATTGAATTTATTTTACTTTACAGCTTTCTAACTAATTTAAATTTTTTTTTATTATTCCTTTTTTTATTATCCATTTATTTATATTATTACTTTTTTTTATTATTCATTTTTTATATTATCCATTTATTTATATTATTAATTTTTTTATCTCTTTGTAAAGATTATCCTTGATATAAAATAAATAAAAATATTTATATATAGTGAGTACTCATATTGTTATTTATGTTGAGTATAAAAATTCTATTTATCTTTGTATTCAACCATAAGTTTTAAGAATTTTTCTAAATATCATTTTAGAGAAAGTATTTTTATTATTTTTTCATTTTTATTAAAATAAAGATGAAAATATATTAATAAATGGTATATAAATTCGATTAGAAAAATAATAGTGTTATGTTCATTTCAAATGATTATTTAAGAATCATAGATTATTTGATTAATCATATGTTATATTTATGAATCATATTTATTTAATTACTATACACTTTATTAAAACTAATGAATTTTTTATACTTCATATAATGTTTTTACTAAATATGAGGAGGTGAGAAAATTAAAAAATCGAAAAATATTATATTTTTAAGTATAATCTTTTTAGCTGTTTGCTTATTTTTATCAACTTCTGTAAGTGGGGCTAGTGTAACTATTGATAATAATACTAGTGGTGGCATAGCTCAGGGAGTTTTAGATGCTGGTGAAGGAGGATATCTTACTTTAGAAGATGGTATATATTCGGGTTCTAATAATACAAATATTATTATAAATCAAAACATAACCATAAGGGGTTCTTCACAAAATAATACTATTATTGATGCTAGTTCAATAGGTAGAGTTTTCAATGTTACTGATGGAAATTCTTTATTTTTGATAAATTTGGCTATTATCAATGGTAATGCTACTTTAGGAGGAGCTATTTATTCAACTGGATTGTTAGGGATATATAATGTTACATTTATTAATAATACTGCAGGAAGAGGTGGAGCTATTTGGGCTTCTAACCCTTATAATAGTACTATGGCAAACATTATTCAAAATTCTGTATTTATAAACAATCATGGGACTGATAGTAGTGCTGGTGGCGGGGGTGCATTGATGCTTACTGGTGGTCAAGTTCAGATATCTTATTCTAATTTTATAAATAATACTGCAGCTAATAATGGTGGTGCTATTAATAAAAATAATGGTACTATCATAGGCATATTTGAATCTGTCTTTGAAAATAATTCTGCTAATAATGGTGGAGCTATTTATAATACAAATAGTAATTTAACAATCTCTGATTCTTTATTTAATAACAATAGTGCTAATGCTGGAAATGGTGGGGCTGTTTATTCTAATACTGCAACTTCAACTTTTCTTTATTATGTTAACTTTTATAGAAATAGTGCTAATGGTCAGGGAGGAGCTATTTATGTTCGACATAGTATTAATTCTACTGGATCAAATTATATAAATAATACTGCAAGTCAAGGTGGCGGTATATATAGTATTCCAGATACTGGTGATGTTTCAGTTCAATACAATCGTTTTGTTAACAATTCTAACTATGATTATTATTTAAACAATACTGGTATGTCTAAGACTCCAAATCTTAGTTATAATTGGTGGGGTAATAACACTCCATTAGTTTATGGTATTGTTTTAACTGATTGGTTTGTTATGCAATTAACTGCAAATAATTTTAGTACTATAGTAAATAGTAGTACTAATCAGCCAGGGTCTAATGTTAATTTGTCTTATCAGCTTATTCTTTATAATAATACAACAAATACTTTCAGTATTGTTGATTATGGAAACCTTCCTGATTTTATTGTCAATTTAACTTGGACGGGTATTAATGGAATTAATTCTGAATTAATTAATGCAAAAGGATTTTACTCTGAGATTACCAATTTCACTTCTGGTAGTGGTTTTAGTCTTAGGGCAATTGGAGATAATGAAAATTTAATGTTATATAAAGAAATTATTTTTGCAAATTTAACTATTTCCAAAACTGCTAATGTTACCAATGTTTTAAATGGTCAACGTGTTACATATACTATTACTGTAACTAACAATGGAAATAATACTGCTACTAATGTTTGGATTAATGATATTTTACCATCTGGTATTATTTATCTGGGATCTTATCCTTCTGGAGATTATAATCCAAGTACTGGTATTTGGTATATTGGTAATTTAAATAATGGGTCTAATGTTACATTATTTATTAATGTTCTTTTGAATCGTTCAGGAAATATCACTAATATGGCTACTATTAATTTAGATGAATCTAATCTTGGTATTAACAATACAAATGTAACTATTAGTGTAGATCCTGCTGTAAATCTCACTATTAATAAATCTAGTAATGTTAAAGGAAATGTTGTTAATGGTCAAACAATACACTACACTATTACTGTAAGTAATCATGGTCCTGATGGAGCAACAAATGTTGTTGTTAATGATAAATTACCACTAGAACTTGTTTATTTGGGTAGTTCTACTAAATATGGGACTTACAATCCAAACACAGGTATTTGGACAATTGGTAGTTTAGCTAAAGATGGAACTGCTACATTAATTATCACTGTTCGTATTAATACTACGGGTAATATAACTAATATAGTTAATATAACTACTAGTGATATGAATTATGGTAGTAACATGACTAATCTTACTATTTTAGCTATTCACAACACTAGCCTTAATGTTAGTGCTAAATTTAGCAATGATAATAAAACTATCTTTTTCACAGGCAAATTAGTTGATGAATTTGGAAATCCATTAAGCAATAAAACAATCAAGTTTTATTTAAATGGTAAATATATTGGGAAATCTTTGACTAATGAAAATGGTGTAGCTGAGCTCAATTATACTAAAAATAATCCTTTTAAACCAGCAAATTACTTAATATTTGCTTTATTTAATGGTGATGAAGAATACAATTATTCAAATGCTTCTTATAATTTAAAATTCAAAGAAGACAAGAATAATAGTACTAACAATACAAATATCAATCCAGTTGTAGCTAATGCAACTATGAAAGAAACAGGAATTCCAATAACTGCTATATTTTTAGTATTTTTGATTAGCTTAGGATTAATAACTAAAAAAAGGTAATATTTAATTTTTTAAAGGATTTTTAATTTGCAAAATATTATGTTTCAAAGTTAGGAAATCTTTGATTTCCTTTAATTTTTATCCTTATTTTTATTTTTATTTTTAAATTGGATAAATTATAGTAATATTTTACTGAAAAAATTAGAATAAATAGTATTGTATATGTATCAATCAATTTATGAAGGTCATTATATAATAAAATTATAATAAAAATATTTAATATATCTATTATTAGTTATTTTTATTATTTTTATTATTTTTTTTATTATTATTTCTTTATTATTAATTATTTTTTGAATTAATTTAATTATAATAATAACTTTTATATTTTTTTATATTAATGAAATGGAATATTATTTTTTATATTATAAAGATTTTGCTATAATTTTAGCTATTGAAATACAACTGACTTCTGATTTTAATGTGTCTGTCCCTGCAATAGATTTAGCTCCAGCAGCATATATTTTTAAAACTGCATCATTAACAAGAATGGGATGAACACAACAAACACTAACAGATTTAGCTCCTTGATCTTTTAATATACCAATCGCATTGACTATAGTACCTCCAGTAGCTATAATGTCATCAATAATTATTGCTTCTTTTCCTTTTACAGAATCTATACTAACTTTTTTTTCAGTTTTATTCAATTGAGCTAATTTCGGGTCATTTGCAGAAAAATCACATCTAATGTCCGCGATTTTTGTTTCAACTTTATCTGGGCCTAATCGTACTTTATTCATATAGGTACAACTGCAATCAAGTATCTTAGCAATTTCCTCTGCAAAATTAAGTGCTCCTTTATCTGGAGCAATTATTATTGGATCTTTAGAAATAGAGTCTATATATTCTGCAATTGCTTCCATAGCTGAGATATTTTTCGTCGGAATATTGAAAAAATCTCTAACACTATCTTCATGAAGATTTACAGAAATTATTTCATCTGCACCTGCATCTTCAATTATATTTGCTATTACTTGTGCTGAAATTGATTCTCCACTTTTAAATCTTTTTTCCTGTCTACCATAGCCAAAATAAGGAATAACAACTTTTAACTTTTCAACACCCATATCCTTTAATGTTTTTATCATGAATAATAATTCAATAAGGTTTTCATCTTGAGGATATCCTGTTGATTGTATAATAACTGCTTCTTCTGCAACTTCTCCTTTTATTCTGAGATATCTTTCTCCATCAGGAAATTTTTTTGTTTCAATTGGACATAAAGAATCTCCAAGCTCTTTTGCAACATTAGCTGCTAATTTTTGAGAGGCTGAACCACCGATTATCAATAATATCACCATTTAACTATAATAATAATCTGTATTATTTATTATTTATAAGTTTAGTTTCTATATTAAACTAATGATTTTTTCTTTTAGATTAATAATTTTACATATCATTTTTAATAAATAATGTTATTAATATTAAAATTAAATCTAAAAATAAAGTAATAACAATCTTAAGAATAATCATTAAATTAAAATTAAATTATATAAATATCACATTATATAATATTAACTTTTTATAATTATATTTAATAAATATATTTAATATATTATAAAATCAATCTTTTTTATAATTTAATATTTTCTTGGTTTAATATTTTATATAATTTATAATTTATTTGATAATTAAAAATATTATTGTGTATTTTAGATAATTTTAACCTTGAATACTTTTACTTTTGAATAATTTTTCAACTGTATAATAATATTTTAGCAGTATTTTTGGAAAAATATATTATACATGTTTCACAGATAAATATATTATATATATTAATTAATGTACTTAATCTAAAGGATATTTTGATTCATAAAAGAATATTTAATTAATTTTATCATCTTATATATGTATTTTATCATTTTATAAAGGTTCTAAATTTATTTTTTAAAGAGGTGTCGTAATGCATGAATTATCAATGGCAGATGGTATTTTAAAAGCAGTAATTTCAAATGCTGAGCAAAATGGGGCTACTGAAGTTACAGAAGTAACTATTGAAATTGGAAAATTGGCTCTTCTTAATCCAGAGCAAGTTAAATTCATGTTAGGAGTTCTTAGTGAAGATACAATAGCAAAAGATGCAAATTTTGTAATGGTAGAAATCCCTATTGAAATTAAGTGTAAGGAATGTGGTTATATTGGCTTAGCTGATGGAGATGATTTAGATCATTATGCTCCCATGGTAGAATGTCCTAAATGTGAAAATAAGGTCATTGAAATTACTAATGGTAAAGATTGTATTGTAAAAAATATTGTTATTGAAAAACCTGATGATTAAAATATTTTTTAAATTAAAATATTATTAATATAATATAGATATATTTAATTTTTAGGTACAAATTAGATAAATTTTTATAACTTAGATATGGTTTAACTTAAATAATAGGTTTAAATCAAATAATAAATTCTAAATAAATCATTTTATGAGTAAATTTTTGGATATATATTAATATATATCTTTGTGTATATCTTAGTATTATCTTAGTATATATCGTTATATATTTTAAACATTGAGAGATGGTTATTAATGCATAAAGTAGCAGAAATTGAAGTTCAACATAATATAATGAAGGCTAATAAAAAATTAGCAGATAAAAATCAAGAAATATTTGATAAAAATAATATTTTTTGTGTGGATTTTGTAGGTGCAATTGGTTCTGGTAAAACTTCTCTTATTGAAGACCTTATTGATAATATGAATGGTTCAATCGGTGTCATAGCTGGAGATGTTATCAGTAAATTTGATGCTGGTAGATTTGAGAGCCATAATGTCCCTGTTGTAGGTTTAAACACCGGTAAAGAATGTCATCTTGATGCACACCTTGTTGAGCATGTTCTTGATGATATGCCAATGGATAAGATTGATTATCTCTTTATTGAAAATGTAGGTAATCTTATTTGCCCTGTTGATTTTGATCTTGGTTCTCATATGCGTATTGTAGTTATAAGTGTTAGTGAAGGTGATGATACAGTAGAAAAACACCCTTTAATATTCCAGAGTGCAGATCTTGTTATTATTAATAAAGTTGATATCGCTGATGCTGTTGGTGCAGATAGTGATAAAATGGTTAATGATGTTCATGATATAAACCCTAGTGTTGAAGTTATAAAAACTAGCCTTAAACAAGGAATTGGATTAGATAAAGTTATTTTAGCTATTGAAAACTTTAAAAATAATATTTAATCTAATAATTATTAAAAATAATATAATATTTAATCTAATAATTCTTAAAAACAATATAATATTCGAATAATAATATTAATACTGATATTCTAAATAATAATATTTAAATTTAGGTAATTTTTAAAAATTAGATGATTTATCAAATTAGATATATTTTATAAAACTAATCAGATATATTTTATAAAACTAATCAGATATATTTTATAAAAATAAATTCGATATATTTTATAAAACTAAACTAGATATAATCTATAAACTAAATTATATATTTTTATAAAGTTATATTGCTTATGAAGTTAAATAAAGGTGATTATTTTGAAAATTTGGATAGATATAACTAATTCTCCTCATGTAAGATTTTTTAAAGATATAATTAAATATTTCCAAGATGAAGGAGAAGATTTAATCATCACTGGAAGACAATTTGGGGATATTCATAAGTTAATGGATATGTATGGTTTTGAATTTATATCTGTTGGTAAACATGGGGTTTCTCTTGAAGAAAAACTTAAAGAAAGCACTGCTAGGGTTGATAGTTTAGTTGATATCATAGCTAGTGAAAAAATTGATGTTGCTTTATCTAAACATTCAATAGAATTGCCTCGTATATCTTTTGGCTTAGGGATACCTAGTTTATATATTTTAGATAATGAACATGCTGAAGCAGCAAATAAACTTACACTTCCATTATGTGATAGATTAATAGCTCCAAGAATTATTGACATGTGGAAACTAATTGGTTATGGTGCAAATCCAAATAAACTTCTTAGATATAATGGGACTTCTGAAATTATCCATTTTAAGAGCTTTGAATATAATCAAAATATTTTTAATGATTTAAATATTAATTTAAAAAATCCTAAAACTATTTTAATGAGGCCGGAACCTTCTTTAGCATCTTATCTTGATGCTGACTGTAGGGAATCAGTACTTTCTCCTATTGTGGAAGTATTAAAAGAATATGCAAATATTTTAATTTTGCCTCGTTTTAAAGAACAATCAGAAATTTTTGAAGGGATTGAAAATGTTACTATCTTGAAACCTCCTGTGGATACTTCTAGTATAATCAAACATTGTGATTTAGTTATTGGTGCAGGTGGAACCATGAATAGGGAAGCTGCTGTTTTGCATACTCCTGTTATTTCTTGTTATCCGGGAACTCCTTTGTCTGTTGATCAATATTATATTGATAAAGGTTTAATGTTTAGGTCTAATAATACCGAAGAAGTAATAAACAAAGCACTTAGTTTTCTTGTTAATCCTACTAAAAAAGAGGAAATTAAGCATGATGATTTATTTCAATTAATTGTTGATAATGTTTATGAATTAGGTAGAAAAAAATAATATCTCTTTTTAATATTATTCCTTTTTTATTCTTAAGAATATATGTTTTATAATGTCTTTTAGAATAATACACTTTTTTAAAATGATATTCTTTAGAATAATGTCCTTTTTAAAATAATTTAATTTTTTGAATATAAAATTTTTTCATTTTTTCTTATTTTTTGACTAGCTTTTTTTGTCCTATATTTTCTAATATTATACTAATTCCATTTATTCTTATTTTTAGTTTTTATATCTCTATAAAAATAAATTTAAAAGTATTTTAGTATCATGATTATTACTATGATTTATATCTAATTTTTATAGATAAATTTAAATACTTTTAAAATAAACTTTTTATAGTCTTTATATTGAAGTATTTATATCTTGAGGGCTGGTAGCTCAGATGGTAGATCGTCGCCTTGGCATGGCGGAGGCCCCGGGTTCAAATCCCGGTCAGTCCATTTTTTTAATTCTCTTCTTTTTCACTTCTATTAACTTTAAAAACTTTTTAGGGTTTTTGCGAGATTTTAAGATGTGTTTTCTTATTTATAGAAAAACTTTTTATTGAGTAAGTATAAATAAATTTATATTGTAAATACTAATATTATGGAAATTAAATATTGATACTATAATTTCCATATTAATAAATTTTGTATAATAATTCGATTACATAACTTCTCAGTAAGTTTAATGTAATTTTGTACAATTATTGTTATTTAATAATTATTATAAAATATTATAAAATCAAAATAATCTCAGTTTTGGTTTATTGTTGTAATTTTAATATTAAAACATTTTATAAAAATAATTTTATAAAAACAAATATAATTGAATATTTATTATAAAAATATTTAAAATAATTATTTTAGCTAATAAATTATTTTAACTATAAATATAAAATACTAAAATTTTTGAAGTAATTTTTAATAGTTATTTTATATTTATTAAAAAATCTTAATCTATATAAAAATAAATTTTAAAAAGGAGTTTTCTATGCCTTTAATAGCTCAAAATCATTTTCAATTTATATTAGAAATAGGAGCAATAATATTTGCTTTAGTGACATTTACTATTAATTTAGTTCCAATTTCTCTTAGTATAATTACTTTCCTTTCACTTTTCTTGTCTGTTGCATTCACTCTTCTTTTTGGGGCAGATATTGCAATGTTATTTTTATCTTTTGGACAAAATGAGTTTACACATCCTTTTGGACCAATAGCACTTTTAGCAATTATAACTTCTTTGGCTTCATTAAAAGTAATGGAAGATTCAGGTGTTAATGTAAAAAGTTTACAAAAATTTGTCTTTATTTTATTAATTGGGGTAACTGTATTTGGGGGATTAATGCATAGGTCTTTCCTTCTTCTTTGGATTTTAGGTTTATTTATAGGATATTTCTTAATATCTAAATCTTTCAGACAAAAATCATTTTTAACTGTAAAAAGAATTCTTATATTTTGTGGTTTGGGAGGGGCAGCTTTTGTTTGTCTTGAGTTACTTTCGACTATAACTCATATGGAGGTATTTTCTCCATTACTTAGGATTACCAGAATTGAAACAAACTCTCTTGCAAGTTTAAAGATGGTTTTACACAATACTCAACTAATTGGCCATACTCCAGGTTCTGCTTATTGGGGTGCAGAAGATACAGGTTTTGCTTCAGGATATATAAGTCTTCCTATGTCGTTTATTCTTTTATTTGGGTTGCCATTTCCCTTGTTTTATGGTGTATTAGTAACTAAAAAAGATACTATAGATTATATGTTGCCGGGAATTTTTGGTTATTCTTTTGATTTTGGATATCTGGGATTGATAGGCCTTGTGGGATTCACATTATTCACGATAATTATTGGTCTGATGGTTCTTAGGGAGTATAGGGCTAAACGTGAAAAAAATAATAAAAAATATCTTGGAAAAGAAGTTCTTTTAATAGGATCTCTCACAGCTTTTATAGCTCAAGCTATTGTTGGAATGTTCATATTTAATCGTTCTATTAATGGTACTGCTCTTTTAACGTTTATATTCTTAGCTTCACTAGTACTTGCTCATGTAATTTCTCTTAAAAGGGATTAAAGGGATAATATTTAAAATGATATTATCTAAGTTTATAATTAAAAGTATTCTAGTAAAATTATGTGTTTTTACTGATGTTTATTGAAATATTATTAAATGAAAAGAATTTTTAGTAGGTGAAATTATGAAAAAAGCTTTGATTTTATTAGGGTGTCCAGAATCTCCTTCTCAAACTCCAATGGCAGTTTATTCTTCTCAAAAGTTAGTTAATATGGGGTATGATGTTACTATAGCAAGTACTCCATCAGCATCTAAGCTCTTAGAAGTTTCTGATCCTGATGAATATTATATTAAAAATAAAATTGATATTGAAACATGTTTAGAAAATTTAGAAAAAGGACAATATGATTTATTGGTAGGATTTGTTCATAAAGATGCAGCTGCTTCATATTTTATTACTTTTTATCATATTCTCCAATGTGAATCTATTGCTCTAGTATTTGAAAGAGATAATGATTTATTGGAAGATTTTGTTAAAATGGTTGATGAAAACACTGATTCTAAGATTGTAGCTGTAAGAGCTTTCCATAATCCAACTCCTCTAAGAGTTAAATTTGATAAAGTTTTAAAAGAATTGTAAATATTTTAAAGAATTGTAAATATTTTGTTTTAGGTTGTGATTTTATGTCATTTTGTTTAGATACTTATCTTCAGCAATCAGATGATTATGAAGTTTTATTATCTCGCGCAGGTTTTAAAGATTGTGCAAAGGTTATAAAAGATAAATCTACTGAAGTTCTATATATTAATCCCGGGGATAAAATTTTAGGGGCACGTATTATTGGAATTCCTCCAATTCCTGTTGGTATAAATAAAGATAAAGGTACTGTAATAATTTCTTACACCAAACCGTGTCATGGGACTGCAGCAATCGAGCTACCTGTTGATGATAAAGAGATTGAGAATATTAGAAAAATCGCTATTAAAAATTAGTTTTACTATGAAATTAATCTATTTTTATATTTATAGTATAATATTTTAAGGAATTTAACCCTTTTTTTTATAGTAATCATATTTTCTATCTATATATTTTTAATTTTTAGTTTAATATGTTGGTTTTAAATATATATAATTTTTATTTAGTTATATAATTTAATTCTATTTTATAATTCTATTTTATAATTTTATTTTATAATTTAGCTTTATAATTTAGTTTTATAATCTTATTTTATAATTTAGCTTTATAATTTAGTTTTATAATTTTATTTTATAATTTAATTCTAATATATAAA
>VSSQ01000058.1_pt1 | contig 41319 bp, 30 predicted proteins | sample 4763081 | NCBI WGS metagenome assembly VSSQ01 (sample SAMN12137344, study PRJNA551015) | bioreactor metagenome | isolation source: SDC9 anaerobic chlorinated ethene degrading culture | place: USA: Knoxville, Tennesee | collected 2015-01-01
ATTTAAAGGAAAAATAAAAGAAAAAAAAGAAAAAATTATGAGTCACCCTCTATTTCTTTTTATTTTTTTCTAAAACATTACAAATATAATTTATAATTCTTTCTGTTGATTTCCCATCAATTTCTTCAAAGAACTTATCCTTAAAGTCTTTTATTTTATAGTCCTCAAAATCATTATTTTTAATAGAATTAATTAGCTCATCTTGAGTATAAGTTATTTTTCCAGGGACAAAACTCTTATATTCAAAATAAAAGCTACGATTAGAAATATAATCATCTAAATCAAATGCATAGAAAATCATAGGAACATCTAATAAAGAAGCCTCAAATACTGTAGAAGAATAATCTGTAATTAGAATATCCGTGACAAAAAGTAAATCATTTATATCTTCATTAATATCCAAATCAAGTATATAATCAGAATATTCATTAGGAATTTTAAATTTATTGTTTATAAAAAAATGTCTTTTTATAATTATTGCATATTCTTGATTCAAATCATTATAAATTTTAATAGGGTCAAATTTCTTTATAGGATAATAGCCATTTCTTCTATTAGTTCCTCTAAATGTAGGCCCAAATAGTATAATTTTCTTGTCTTTTAACTGAGGATATTTTTTATAGAAATTTTCTTTAGTTGAATCGATATAATCAGTATCAAAAAATATATCTGTTCTTGGGATACCTAATGGAAGAATTTTATCTGAAGAAACTCCATAAGCCTCTGAATAACATTCTATAACAGCACGACTTGAAACTGTAGCCATGTCATATTTCCTATGATTTTTAGAATCAAGTTTTGGGCCTCCAGGTCTTCCAAATCTTGTAAATCCAAAAGTTTTAAAAGCCCCTGCTGCATGCCATAACTGAATTAAAGTTTGATTATTAAAATTCAAAATATTTACTGGGCTAAAATAATTATCTAATAAAATAACATTAGAACTAGCCATATCCTTGTAAGTATTCCACTTATGACTAAAGCTAGTAATTGGAAAACTTTGATTTATGGTTGAAACCTTAATATTAACGTTTTTAGTATTTTCATTATTTTTTATATAATCATACACAAATTTGAGATTTCCTGTTAAATTTTGTCCTCTTTCTGAGATAAACATTACAGTATTTTCTTTTTGATAGATTAATACAGCTAATTGATAAATTTTATTTAACATGTAATTTTTGAAATTTATAAATAATTTTTCAACGGGAAAATTGGAAAATGAAGATATTCTCCATAATATATGTCTTATTCCTCTTTTAATAACATTTTTATCTTCTAAATATAAATCTCCTCCTGAAGAATTTAAATCAGGAGTTTTGATCATTATAAAAATAGATTCGAAAATAAAGAAAGGAATTAAAAATATTGATATAATTAGTGCTATTATTCTTATAAAAAGTGATAAAACATGCCTTAAAATATTTAAATTATTCTTATCGTTTATTTTAATTAATTTAATCTGATTTTCATCATTTTCAATGAGGTATTTTGAAACAAAATCATTATTTATATCGTTATCCAAATCAAAAGAAAAATCTGTAACAATATGATTTCCATAGTGTAAAGATAAATAAAATTTAATTTCTTTCCATTTTTTATCTAGAAATATATCATTTATTTCAAATTTTTGAGAAAATTCTAAAGAATCTAAATTTTTAAAAGATATATATCGCCTATTAGTAATTAGAACAGGCAATATCAAATTATTTTTGCCATTAAAAAAATTTATTTTTAATTTAGGTTCAAAAACATCAGGATCATAATCAATATCACAATTAACATTAATATATAGATTATTACTCTTAACAATGCATTCTTTTATAATTAATTCCGTTTTCATGAAAATCATTGAGTGAATTTATTAATTTATTAATTAGTAGAATTAATCTTATTTAATTAATTCAGTAACACATAAACCCATAATAGTATAGTATAAATTAAAATTTTAAAATATAAATAAGCCTAATTAGGAGCAGGCTTAATAAATATTTTAGATATTATGTCAAATATCTTATTTAATATGTTTGTTATGAAATCTCTTGATAAAACATATGTGATTATTAAAGCAGTTATTACAATGTAAACACCGGCCAAATAAGGATTATCCAATAAAAATGACCCTAGATCAGAATGTATAAAGTATATATCTAATATTCTAGTGAAGTAAAAATGTAAAACATAGACAGCTAATGAATTTTTACCTATTTTAGTTAGAAATGTTTCTTTGTCAGTCATGAGATAGTTCATCAATATTACAGCAAATAAACTAGCAAGAAGCACAAGCAATCTCATTAACATTCCAATTTTATTACCTAAATCTAGTTGAGAATAGCTAAGTTCAAAAGAAAAAAATCCTGAAGGATATGTTCTAAATACAAAAGTAAGAGATATTAATAATAAAGCTAAAATTCCAAAGGTTATTAATTTATAATTAACAAAGAAATCTTTTATTTTTAAAAATAACCCTTTTAATTTAGGATTAATTGTGTTTAAGTAATAATCAGAGTTTTTAAAATAATAACCTAACATGAAAAGAGGTAAATAATAAATAAACTTAGTGAATGCAAATATATTTGATCCAAAAGTAACTAAGCCTATTAATAAAGATCCTGCTATCATTATCCAGAAGAAATGCTTAATTCTAACAAATATTGGTAGGAATAATCTCATTAAAAATAGAGTTAATAAATACCATAAACCTCTTGCAGGGACTATATAAGGCATTTTAGGAATATTAGAACCTAATACAATAACTGTAAAAATAATCCAAAGTGTACAGAAGAATATATAGGGTATAAAAATTCCTTTAAAAGCTTTTATTTCAGTATTTTCGTCAACCTTAGAAAAGTAACCACTTACAAAAAATATAACTGGCATTATAATAATCATAGAACTTTTCGCAATTGCACCATAAAAAGGAACACTAGAAAAAGGATTCATTAAATGGAATAAAACTACTAATAATATCCCCAAACCTCTTAAATTATCATATTTTAACAATCTAACTTTTTTAACCTTATCATTAAAATTTCCCAATGATGATGAGGTAGCAGATGATACACTATTTAAAACCAAAAATTTTTTAAGATTACTCAGCACAAAAATACACCTTTATATCAAATAAAATATTTAATTAAGTAAATAAAAATATGTAAAATGTTTCAATAAACTAATAAAGCAACTGAAACATTTATCTTCTAAAAAAGTTCATAATTATATATTTCAAAAATTAGCTACTAACTTTAAATTTAAATCTAGGCAAATTTAAAAATTATATAATTGAACCTATGAAATTTCAAATTAAATTAATAATACAAATTAATAACTAATTATTAGCTACAATTAATTAAATTAATAATTTATTAGCCAAAATATTACCCTATTACATAAATATAGTTATTACATTATATATAATATCATAAAAATAAAAATTTTTACAAACTTCTTTATGAAAGCAAAAATTTTTATATTTTACAATTAAAATGCCTTTTAAAATATAATAAAGGCAACTTTTCAAGATTAAATAATTATCAAAAAGCATTTTATATTCTATAATTTAGAATATACTATTTAATATACTATTTTATTTATTATACATTATTTTTCAAAATTATGTATTATCAATTTTTAAATTATTATCATGATTATTAATATTGCTCATGAAAAATTTATTATAATTATTAATAATTTATAATAACATTAATTTTAATAATAATCATAATTAAATTGATAATCATTATTAAAAATTTATAAGTATTATATCATTTATCGATTATTAGCTAACTTAGACAGATATTTACCATAATCTGTTTTTTTCAAATTATCAGATATTTCAATAAGCTTCTCTTTAGAAATATAACCTTTATAATAAGCTATTTCCTCTAAACAAGCAATATATAAACCTTGCCTTTTTTGAACAGTCTCTATGAAGTTAGCTGCTTCTAAAAGACCATTATGGGTACCGGTATCTAGCCAAGCCATGCCTCTACCAAGAAGTTCAACTTTGAGTTTATTTTGTTTTAAATACTCTTCATTGATAGAAGTTATCTCTAATTCACCCCTAAGTGAAGGTTTAACATTTTTAGCTATCTTGATGACATTATTATCATAAAAATAAAGTCCAGGAACTATATAATTCGATTTTGGATTATTTGGTTTCTCTTCAATTGATAAGACATTTCCATAATCATCAAATTCTACAACACCAAAATCTTCAGGATTATTAGTATAATATCCAAAAATAATTGCACCTTCGTCTAATTTAGCTGCATTTTTCAATATTTCGGTCAATCTATGGCCATAAAAAACATTATCTCCCAAAACTAAGGCAACATTATCAGAACCAATAAATTCTTCTCCAATTATAAAAGCTTCAGCTAACCCTTTTGGTTCTTTTTGTTCGCAATAAGAAAAAGAAATACCTAAATCCTCACCATTCCCAAGTAATTTTTTATATTGAGGAAGATCATGTGGGGTTGAAATAATAAGTATATCCTTAATACCTGCAAGCATTAAAACCGATATTGGATAATAAATCATTGGTTTATCATATAAAGGAATAAGTTGCTTAGAAATAGCTTTTGTGATTGGATAAAGTCGAGTTCCAGAACCTCCTGCCAGAACAATGCCTTTCATTAAAATACCTCCTATTCACTATTTTCTAATTCAAGTTCAATGTAACTTTTAAGAGCATCCTTATATGATCTTAATTTTTTAAAACCATTATTTTCCCATTTTTCATTTGAAAGTACAGAATATTTTGGTCTTTCAGCTGGTGTTGGATATTCTTTAGTAGTTACTGGGATAACATTAACATCAATATTTGCTAATTCAAATATTTGTTTTGCAAACTCATACCAAGTACAACTATCACTATTTGTAACATGATAAACCCCATATTTATCTGTTTTTATAATTTCAGAAATACTTTTAGACAGATCTTTTGCAAATGTAGGAGAACCATATTGATCATTAACAACAGTGATTTTATTATTGTTTTTTGATAATTCTAACATTGTTTTTACAAAATTTTTGCCATTAAACCCATATAGCCATGCAGTCCTAATAATAAAATATTCCTCCATGTTTTCTTTAATGAATAATTCTCCTTGGAGTTTAGTTTTACCATAATAACTTTTAGGGCCAATTACATCTTCTTCTTTATAAGGTTTAGATTCTTCTCCAGAAAAAACATAGTCAGTACTTATATGTAAAAGTTTAGCATTAATTTCGTTTGAAGCAATAGCCAAGTTTTTAGGCCCTATAGAATTAACATTATAAGCTAAATCCTGGTTAGTCTCACAACCATCAACATCAGTATAGGCAGCTACATTGATTACAATTTCCGGTTTTTCATTTTTAAAAACTTTTATAACTTCATCAAAGTTAGTTATATCTAATTCTTCAACATCAGTAAGGATTAAATCATGTTTATTTTCGTTTTTCAATGTTTCAACTAAATCAGAACCTAACATTCCATTATATCCAGTTATCAATATTTTCATATTATCCTCCTTTATTCTATTAAATAAAAATACATTTAATTCTTTTATGATTAATTATAAATTTGATATCCAATTCCAATTACTAAATATGTTGAAAATTAATATAATATAAATTACAAATTAATATAAATAATTAGAACTTATAGCACATAGTTGCAGAATAATAATTACAGTATACTAATTACCAATTTGGTAATATTCAAAACCAAGTTTATTTAATAATTCTCTATCAAATTGATTTCTACCATCAAAAATAATTTTATTATTTAATCTATTATAAATTTCATTAAAATCAGGACTTCTAAATTCATTCCATTCAGTCACAATAATAAGTCCATTGCTATTATCCAATACATCATATTTACTATTACAAAACTCAATATTTTCATTATTTTCAAAAATATTCTTAGCTATTTCAGTAGCTTTAGGATCATAAGCTTTTATTTTTGCACCAGCATCAATTAAACCATTAATTATAACAACAGATGGAGCTTCGCGCATATCATCAGTTCCAGGTTTAAATGATAATCCCCAAAGGCCAAAACTTAGGTTTGAAAGATCTTCACCAAATTTTCTTTTTATTTTGTCAATAATAACTTTTTTTTGTTCGTTATTTATATTTTCAACTTCTTTTAAAATTTTAGGAGAATATCCTGCTATTTCACCTGTTTTTATAAGTGCACTAACATCTTTTGGGAAGCAACTTCCCCCATAACCACAACCAGCATATAGAAAGCTATAACCAATCCTTTTATCGCTTCCAACACCTAAACGAACTTGATTAACATCTGCTCCTACATTTTCACAGATATTGGCTATCTCATTCATGAAAGAAATTCTAGTAGCTAACATTGCATTAGAAGCATATTTAGACATTTCAGCACTTCTAATATCCATTACAATAAATCTATCGTTGTTTTTAACATAAGGAGAATAAAGTTCTTTAATTGTTTTTATTGTTTCTTCATGGTTTGAACCGATTATAACCCTATCTGGCCTCATAGAATCTTCAACAGCAGTTCCTTCTTTTAAAAATTCTGGATTTGAAACCATGTGAAATTTATAGTTAACTCCCCTTTTATCAAGTTCTTTTTGTATAATTTTTTGAATTTTATCTCCTGTTCCAACAGGAACTGTTGATTTTGTAACAATTATAAGATCTTTAGACATTAATTCTCCGATATTTTTAGCTACTTGAAAAACAACATTCAAGTCAGCACAACCATCAGATGCCATTGGAGTACCTACAGCAATAAAACAAATATCACATATATCTAATCCTTCATTTAATTTAGTAGTGAAAATAAGATTCCCTTTCTTGTGATTTTTGATAACCATATTTTCTAAATGCTGTTCATAAATAGGCATTATGCCGTTCTTGAGAGAATTAATTTTATTTTCATCAATATCTACACAATAAACATTATTTCCCATTTCTGAAAAGCAAGTCCCTGTTACTAAACCTACATACCCTGTTCCAATAACTGTTATATTCATAATAATCCACTGATAAATTTAATATTTAAATAAATAATTTTAATACCTTTAATGTTTCAAAAAATAACTAATAGCAAGTTATTTTGTATAAGATTGAATTTTATAATATACAATATATTATACAATATACAAATAATATATCGTAATATGATTTAGAAATTAAAATTTCATATAAATTTTGTAAAAAAATTAATAAAAACCTTAATTAGTAAAATATGTTTCAATTAAGAAGATAAATGAAAATTAATTATTTAATAAGAATTTTAATTCAATAATAACATAATATTAATATATATACAAATGCAAATATAATATTAACAAATATGAAATAATTCTAAATATGAAATAATTCAATATACTATTAATAAATAAAGAATAATTCGATATACTATTAATAGATATGAAAATATAATATTTTGTATAACAACATAATGCAGGTATTAATAATCCTATTAAATAATTAATATAAATTTTAATATATTATAAAATTTAAATTTATTATAAGCTTCAAAGTAATATTGGCTTAAATAATTATTAAATATATTTAATTTATATATTAAAACTTATTAATACATTTAAACTTAATATTAATTTTACTGATATAAATATTTTAATAAATATTTTAATATTATATAGAATTTAGTATTAATTTTAATTAATAACTATCTATTAAAAATAAATTATATATCTATTAAATCTATTAAAAATAAATTATATATCTATTAAAAATAAATTATATAAATATTAAAACATATTTTTTAATTGAATTACAACAACAAAATATCATTTTTTTTTTAAAAAAAAAAAAAAATAAGAAGTAGTTATAAGAAACTATTTTATTTAAAAAAATTATCTTATTAAAAGTAATTTTCTTTTTAATATATGAAAAACAATTAAAAAATTAAACTATTGAAATCTTATTGATTTATATAAATTTTCTATTAAAACTAATATATATCTAAATTAAAATCAAAAAAGATTATTAAATAATTTAATTAATTCTATAATATAAAATTAGCTAGTGATTATAATGAAAGTCTGTATAATTGGTCAAGGGTATATTGGTCTTCCAACAGCAGTTTTGTTTGCAGATAATAACTGTGAAGTGATAGGTGTTGATATAAACCCTGAAATTATTGATTGTTTAAACAGTTGTCAAATTCATATAGAAGAACCAGGGTTGAAAGAAAAATTAAAGCTAGCTATAGATAATAAAAAGTATCATGCATCTTTAGAACCTCAAAAAAGTGATGTCTTTATAATTACAGTTCCAACTCCAAACAATATAAAAGATCTTTCTTGTGATTTAAGTTTTGTTATCTCTGCATGTGAATCAATAGTTCCTTATTTAGAAAAAGGAAATATTGTTATTGTTGAATCTACAATAGCCCCAATGTCAACAGATGAAATTATAAAACCTATTTTTGAAAGTGCGGGTTTTGAGATTGGTAAAGACTTATACTTATCACATTGTCCTGAAAGAGTTCTCCCAGGAAAAATAATGGAAGAGCTTATAAATAATGACAGGATAGTTGGTGGAATAACAGAAGAATGCTCTAACAAATCAGCCCAAGTTTATGAGACTTTTGTTAAAGGCAAAATAATGAAAACAGAGGCTAAAACTGCTGAAATGTCTAAATGTATGGAAAATACATTTAGAGATGTTAATATAGCATTAGCTAATGAATTAACGAAAGTATGCTCAAAAATAGGAGTAAATGCACTAGATGTTATTGAATTAGCTAACAAACATCCAAGAGTGAACATACATAGTCCCGGACCAGGTGTTGGTGGGCACTGTCTAGCTATTGATCCTTATTTCATTTATTCCTTAGCTCCTGAAGAAGCAAAAATTATTAAATTAGCTAGAGATACTAATAATAGTATGCCTAAATTTGTGGTTGATAAAACAAAAGAAATTTTAGAAAATATAAATAATGTTGAAAAAGCCAAAATAGCTGTTTTAGGAGTTGCATATAAAGGAAATACTGGAGATACAAGAGAAAGTCCTGCCTTGATATGTATAGATTTATTAAAAAAAGAAGGTTTTGAAATAGCTATTCATGATCCTCATGTTGAAAATGAAAACTACTGTAGTTTTGAAGAAGCTATTCAAAATGCTGATATATCCATTATATTATCTGACCACGAAGAATATAAAAATTTAGACTATGATTTAATCAAAGAAAAAATGAAAAATCCTATTATTTTTGATACAAAAAATATCATATCTAATAATTCCAAAATTAATAAAACCAATACATCTAAAAAAGATGAAATTGAAATTATAAACTATGGAAATTTATGGAATAGAAAAAAATTTTGAAATAAATAAAAATTTCCAAATTTTTAAAAAAAAAATTTATAAATAAAATTTATAAATAAAATTAATATAATCATAATATTTAAATTCATAATATTTAAATTTTAAAAAAATAAAGGTTAAAGAAGAAAATATGACAGATGAAACACACTACAACGATGAAGACATTAAAGTATTAGAAGGATTAGAGGCTGTTAGAAAACGTCCAGGAATGTATATTGGATCAACAAGTAGCCGTGGGCTTCACCATTTAGCATGGGAAATTGTAGATAATGGTATTGATGAAGCATTAGCAGGTTTTTCTGATCTTATAAAAGTATCCATAAATGAAGACAATTCTATTACAGTTATCGATAATGGAAGAGGAATACCTACAGGTATCCATCCAAAAACAGGAGTTTCAACTATTGAAACCGTGTTTACTATTTTACATGCAGGAGGTAAATTTGGTGAAGGAGGATATAAAGTTTCTGGTGGGCTACATGGAGTTGGAGCTAGTGTTGTTAATGCATTAAGTAGTTTTTTAAAAGTTGAAGTATGCCAAAAAGGGTCCATCTATTCAATGAGTTTTAGAAATGGTGGAAAAGATATTGAAAAATTAAAAGTGGTTGGAAGTTGTGATCCAGAAATCACTGGCACCTCTGTAACTTTCAAACCAGACCCTGAAATTTTTACTGAAACAATAGAATTTGATTATGACATTCTAAAAACACGTTTAAGAGAATTAACATTTTTAAATAAAGGTTTAAAAATAATTTTAGCTGATAAAAGGAAAACAGAAGAAATTCAAGAAGAATTTCTATATGATGGTGGAATAAAACAGTATATTGAAATGCTAAATAAAAACAGATCCCCTATAAACAAAACTATCGCCCATATAGAAGATAAAATAGATGATGTGATTGTTGAAGTAGCACTTCAGTACAATAAAGGATACTCAGAATTAGTATATTCTTTTGTTAATAATATTAACACTCATGAAGGAGGAACTCATGAAGAAGGAGTAAAACAAGCATTAACAAAAGAAATAAAGAGATATGCTAAGGATAAAAAGATTTTAAAAGAAAAAGATGAGCCTATGATTGGTCCAGATGTTAGGGAAGGTTTAACAATGATAATTTCCTGTAAACATCCAAATCCTCAATTTGAAGGACAAACAAAAACAAAATTAGGTAATTCAGAAGTTAAAAAAATTGCATCAAAAATCTTTTCAAATGGTTTTAAGCAATTTTTGTTAGAAAATCCAAAAGAAGCTAAAATAATTGTTGAAAAATCCATGGCAGCTACTAAATCAAGAATAGCTGCAAAAAAAGCAAGAGAACTGACAAGAAGAAAAGGTGGATTAGAACTTACAACTCAATGGGGAAAATTAGTAGATTGTTCCTGTAAAGATGTTGAAAAAACAGAAATTTTTATTGTGGAAGGTAATTCTGCAGCAGGTCCTGCTAAACAAGGTAGAGACTCTAGAATACAAGCAGTCTTACCAATTCGTGGAAAAATATTAAATGTTGAAAAATCACGACTTGATAAAGTTTTAGCTAATGAAGAAATTAGAAGTTTGATAACTGCTTTTGGTACAGGCATTGGAGATGAATTTGATATTAATAAACTTAGATATGACAAAATCATAATTATGACTGATGCAGATGTTGATGGTTCACATATTAGAACACTCCTTTTAACCTTTTTTTACAGGTATTTTAAACCATTAGTAGAAAATGGACATATATACGCAGCTCAACCTCCTTTATTCAAAATAAGTCATGGGAAAACTAATAAATATGTTTTAAACCAGGCCGAACTTGATGAATATGTTAATAATTTAGGTGAAAAAACTAAATATGAAATAAGTAGAATGAAAGGTTTGGGTGAAATGGATTCAATTGAACTTAGAGAAACTACTATGGACTTAAAAACTAGAAACCTTCTTAAAATTGAATTAGATGATGCTATTTTAGCTGATGAAACTTTCCAAATATTAATGGGAGAAGAAGTTGCTCCAAGAAGAAAATTTATTGAAGAAAATGCATTAAATGTTAGAAATTTAGATGTTTGATATTTTATAATGTTTGATATTTACAATATTTTATATTTATTATAATATTTTATATTTAGATATTTATTAAAAAATAAATAATTTTAGATTTTATTAGTGGAGTTTATCAGATATAAAGGAATAAAATAAAATTAATAAAAATTATAAGAAACAAATAAATAAAATATAATATAGGGGATAATGAGGAATAAAATGGACGATTCAACTGACAAAATAACTAAAGTAAATATATCTTCTGAAGTGAAAAATTCATTTTTAGATTATTCTATGAGTGTTATTATTTCACGTGCCATACCGGATGTTAGAGATGGTTTAAAACCTGTTCATAGACGTATTCTGTATACTATGTATGAAGAAGGAATGCTTCCTAATAAAAAACATCAAAAATCTGCTAATGCAGTAGGTGCAATTATGGGGCATTACCATCCACACGGAGATTCTGCAATTTATGAGTCAATGGTTAGAATGGCACAAGATTTCACTTATAGTAATACTTTAATCGATGGTCATGGAAATTTTGGTTCTATTGATGGGGATGGTGCAGGTGCTTACAGATATACTGAAGCACGTCTTTCTAAAATTTCAATGGAGATGTTAAGAAACATTGAAAAAAGCACAGTTGACTTTATAGACAATTATGATGGGCAAAGAAGAGAACCTACTGTTTTACCTTCAAGATTTCCAAATATATTAGTCAATGGGAGTATGGGGATAGCTGTAGGTATGGCTACTAATATTCCTCCACATAATTTGGGAGAAGTAATAGATGGTTGTGTTGCATTTATTGATAATCCAAATATAACAACATTAGAATTAATAAAATATATTAAAGGTCCAGATTTTCCAACAGCAGCTTCTATTCTCGGAGATAAAGGAATTAAAAAGGCTTATGAAACAGGTAAAGGTTCAATTACAATACAATCTAAAATCGAAATAGAAGAGAAAAAAGGTAAATCTAAATTAATTATAAAAGAAATCCCTTATCAGTTGAATAAAACAAGTTTAATAACTAAAATAGCAGAATTAGTAAGAGATAAACAGATTCAAGGGATAACAAACCTACATGATGAATCTACATTAGAGGGAATAAGAATTGTTATTGATGTAAAAAAAGGATACAATGTAAATGTTTTATTAAACAATTTGTATAAAAAAACTCAATTACAGACAAATTATAGCATTAATCTCTTGATGTTAGTTAATAATAGGCCACAAAGGCTGAATCTTCTTGAAATTATAAATTATTATGTTCAATATCAAAAATCAATTATCATAAGAAGAACTAACTTTGATTTAGAGAAATCAGAAAAAAGAGCCCATATTTTAAAAGGTTTAAACATAGCTTTAGATAATATTGACACTATAATAAAAATTATCAAAGAAAAAGAAACTTTGGATGAGATAAAAAAGATTTTTAAAGAAAAATTTAACCTAAGTGAAGTACAAAGTAAAGCTATTTTAGATATGCAACTTCGTAGACTTTCTGGATTAGAAAGAAAAAAAATCAGTGATGAGTTAGATAAAATTTTAAAATTAATTAAAGAACTAAAAGAAATTTTAAAATCTGAAGATAAAGTTTTAGATATTATCAGAGAAGAACTCTTAGAAATAAAAAATCAATTTTCTACCCCTCGTAAAACAATTATAGATAAATCTACCCTCGAATTTATAGAAGATGAATCTTTAATTCCAGAAGAAGATATTATTGTGACATTGACAACTAAAGGATATGTAAAAAGCATTAAACAAGATACCTATAAAACACAAAATCGTGCAGGTGTTGGTGTTAAAGGCATGTCTACAAATGAAGATGATTCTGTAGAGAACATGATTAACATGAGCAACCACGATTATCTCCTATTTTTCACAAATAAAGGAAAAGTTTACCGTTTAAAAGGTTATGAAGTCCCTATTTATTCTAGACAATCAAAAGGACTACCTATTGTAAATTTATTGCCTTTAGGTGAAGAAGAAACTGTAAAAAGTATACTAAAAATTAGTAAGGAAGAAAAATCTAAATATTGTGTATTCGCAACAGAAAATGGTTTGGTCAAAAAAACAGCTTTAAAAGAATTTGACAAAATAAGAAAAACTGGTAAAATAGCCATTAAACTAAAAGACGGAGATTCTTTAATAAATGTTAAAAAGACAAAAGGCAATGATAGAATATTCCTTGCATCTTCAAATGGAAAATCTGTCCATTTCGATGAAAAAGAGATCTCTGTTGCTGGAAGAAATGCATCTGGTTCAATAGGCATAAGAATGGATGAGGGAGTTGTTGTTGGGTGTGAAATTACTCAAAAAGGTCAGAAAATTCTAGTGGTAACAGAAAATGGTTATGGTAAAAAAACAGATGTTGAAAAATATCGTTTAACACATAGGGGAGGAAAAGGAATTAAAGCATTGCGAAAAACCCCTAAAACAGGAAATATTGTGTCTATAAAGTCAATTGATGGTGATGAAGACATCATTGTCGTCACTAATGATGGAATTATAATAAGGTCCCCATTAAAACAATTCAAAACTAGTGAACGTGTTACACAAGGAGTAAAATTAATAAAACTAAGAGATAATCAAAAAGTAAGTACAGTTACTATAATAAAAAATGATTAATAATTGTAAAGTCATACCAATATTTTTCTTATCTTTAGAATATAGCATAATTATAATGAATATAATTTAATCATTTTCTAAAAAAATTAATGGATTTCTTAATATTTTTTAATATTTTCCAAATAATGGAAGATTCAATTATTTCAATTTTAGATTTCAAATTTTTATTTTCTTTTTTAATAAATTTATTTTCTTTTTTTAATAATTTAAATTTTATCTTAAAATTATTTAAATCAATTTTTAGATTAGATATTTCATTTAAAATAAAAAATTCGGAAAATGAATCTGCATTTAATATATTTGTATAAAAAATTAAATTTCTTTGATTTAAGTTAAGAGCATATTCTAAATTTTTATCATGATTTTTATGAATATTAGTGAATTCTCTTACAATTTCTTTAAAAAAAAGTTTTTGATACTTTTCAGGCATTTTATTATATTCATCCCTAATTAAAAAGATTTTACGATTAATTACAGCATTCTTATACTCATTAAAAGCATTATTATTTTTAAATGCCTCCACTACTAAATTAGATATTGGTACTATATGTGATAGCCATTTAGGCCTCATATTAATCAAAGAAGCGTTATGCCGTCTCCTATAATAAAAATATTTTCTTATCAAACTAATCCTATTGGCATTTAAAAAAACATTGTAAAAAAAAGGATTGTCATGCATTACACGTTCTTCAGGAAACTTTAAATTTTTTTTATCTAGAAGATCCTTTTTGTACAATTTTAGCCACGGACTAACAGCTACACGAAATATGAAATTCTTAGCTTCATCATGACAAAATACCCTATTATCAAATGATTTATCAAAACATTTAAAATTATAATAATCAGTTTCATAAAATCTTTCATTTATATCATCATAGTTTTTAGCTAAGAATAATATTAAGTCTAAATTTTTTGATTTAGATTCATTATAAACATATTCAAGCATATCTTCTTCGACCCAATCATCGGCATCGATGAAAGATACATATTCTCCTTTTGCAATTTCCAAACCTTCATTTCTTGAAAATCCTCCTCCCCTATTTTCTTTATTATTAATGATAAAAATTCTATTATCTTTTTCAGAATATTTTTCTAAAATATTAAATGAATTATCACTAGAACCATCATTAATACAAATAATCTCAATTTCCTTGAGAGTTTGATTTATAACAGTACTTAAGCATTTTTCAAGATATTTTTCAACATTATAAACAGGAATAATTACTGAAACTTTTATATCATCCATAAAAATCAACCAAGCCAAAAAAGTGTTTATTTAATTTAAATAAAATAACAACAAACAAGTTTAAAAATCAAAACAATTTGTGTAAAAATTTTTTTAATTTATATTTAATCCAATACTTCGTGGATTTGAGCCTTTTTATCTGTTTATTTTTAGATTTTATTGAATTATTTAGCTTATTAACCTTATAAAGTATTGGAATCAATAAATCCAAAATATCTAAGGCTTCTTCAAATTTTTTATCTGATACTTTGGTAAAAACAGGTTCCCAATAAATAGAATTCAAACTATAATTCTCAATATCATTTAAATTAGAGCACAAAGGACCAAAATAATTTAGAATATCTATTTTATCCTTTTTATCTAAATTTGATTTCATTAATTGATTAAATATGTGAGAAATATGCCCTCTAAGTATTAAAAATAATTCTACAAAATTATCTTCATTTTTAATGATATTGTAAAGTTCAGTATTTGCATCTATTAATCCTAATAAATATTTTTTAGAAATATTATGAGAAACTGAACAATTATTTTTTTGTCTAGTAAAATTATAACAAGTTATTATATTATTAGGAAGATATACTATTCCATTAGCTTTTAAAAATGAATTAACAACAAAAACTAAATCTTGTGCAGGTACCCCATCAAGAAATCTAATATTGTTATCAACTATAAATTTCCGATTATAAATTTTTGTCCATATTGAAGGGTATAATTTAAGAAGATTCAACTCTTCATCTATTTTCTCGATTCTAACAATATTTTTAAAAGTATTTTTTTGGATTTTATGATTAGAGTCTTTTGTAAGTTTATATGTTCCAAAAACAATATCTGAGCAGGTTTCAATTATTTCATCATATAAAACCTCACAGGCATTATTAACATAATAATCATCCGGGTCTAAAAACATGATATAATCACTAGTTGCATAATTAATTCCTACATTTCTAGGTGTTCCCGCATAACCACTGTTTGTTTCTAGATGAATTGAAATAATATTATCATACTTTTTAGCAAAATCATCTATTATAACTCCAGAAAAATCATCAGAACAATCGTTTACAAAAATAACTTGTAAATTTTCAAATCCTATTGTTTGTTTTTTAATAGAATTTAATGCAACATCTAAAAACTGTTCTACATTATAAACAGGTACGATAATACTTATTTTATACATTAAATCACCTTTTTAATATGCAAATACAATATGTTAATGAACCCCTACAAATTTCTTCATGAAACTTATTCTATTTAAATTAGCTGGTAATAAACAACTTAAAGATAGAAAAAAAAGTGGAATAAATGTTATCCATTTAATTGCAGAGTAAGAGTCTGATAAAATTCTAAAAATCGATTCTATCGATGAAAAATATCCTCCATTAGTTAATAAAGATAGAGAAATTAAAACATATGTGAAATAACAGAATAAAAAAGTTAGAAAAACTTCTAGAAACCTTTTTTTTATAAAGTCTAAGAAAGTATATTTTTTATTAAGCAAGAAAATTCCAAATAAAATTAAAAAAACTGGAACATAAAATATGCATAATGAATAAAAAACATCAGAAACAGAGAAATTAATAGAATTTACAATTAGATTGCTTAAAATAATTGATGATAGGAAAACTACCCCAATAAAGATAATTTTTAATGCTCTTAATTGATTTAAATAAAAAATTCTATTTTTGGGAAATTCATAATTAAACATAATATTCATCTACAAATAAATTAATAAATATTAAAAATATTCACAATAAACTTTCAAATAATTCCTTCCATTGAGGAAATATAATTTCACTTGTATATTTTTTTGAAACTTTCTCTCTTGCATTTTTACCCATATTTTTAGCTTTTTCAGGGTTATTTAATAGTTCTATTATATATTTAGCCATTTCATCCTGATTATTTTTTTCAACTAAATAACCATCAAACCCGTGATCTATAATATCTCTAGGGCCATAATTAATATCATAAGAAACAACGGGGGTTGCATTATACATAGATTCAATTATCACCATTCCAAATCCTTCTCTTTTTGAAGTTAATATAGTTAATAAAGACTCTTCCATAGCCTTATTAACATCTTTTACATAACCTTTTATAAAAACATTTTTTTCCATGTTTAATTTTTTTATATGTTTTTTTAGTTTTTTAAGTTCTTTAACTTCAGAAGGAAGTTCTTTAGAAGCCCTACCATATATTTCAAATATAGCATTGGGTTTTTCCTTTAAAACTTTATAAAATATATCTATGGCTTCCAATACATTTTTTTCTGGAGAAATTCTAGTAAATAATGAAATTTTATTATTATCTTTTTCAGCTCCGATTAAATTAGACTCAGGTATGGAATTTGGGATTATTATAATATTATTAATATTTCCAAATTCTTTAATAATATCTTTTCTTTGAGTTTCCGTTAGAACAACAAATAAATTATTATTTTCTATTTTATTTAATATTCCAATTTTCCTCATTTTTTCTCCAAATTCATGATTCTTTCCAATATAAGGATTAGAATGAAGTTGAGAAATCAAATATGCAATTTTTTTATCAATATTAGATATTCTTGGTGTGGGGCCAGCCCCTTCACAAATAAAAATCGGCTTTTCTTTACAACTATTAGCAAGCTCTAAAAAAAAATGTTTGTTAATAGCATCCTCATCTTCAAATTTGAAAATTTCCTTTTTTTCTCTGTCAATCAAAAATCTAAAACTTAGTTTATTTTTAATAAATAATTCAATATAATAACAGAACCCATTAGATGCATAATATCTTTTAACAAAAACGTTTTTATGTTTTCTTAAAGGAAGACCTATTTCTCGTAATTTTATATTATTAAAAAAGTTTTCAAATATACATAAAAATCTTTTTCCAAAATTAACACTTTTATCTTCATAAAAATTATATAAATTAATAAAGTTTATATCTGGCAAAAGTTGATTTCTTTTTTTAAGTTCTTTAGAAATATATTTATAATCCATATTTAAATCAATTGTGAGAATAGTTACTTTATAACCCATTTCAGTAAATTTATTAGCTTTATTAAGAACAACCTTGGGTAAACCCCCTAATTCAAGATATAGTCGATTGCAAATTAAAAATATTTCGTTCATATAAATCACTGCAAAGAAATTATTAAAATAATCAATTTAACATTGTATAAGAGGATATTTAAAACTATTGATTCTATAATATAAATTAATAGAGTATCATGCTTTAATTATTTATTTATATATTTAATATAAAAATTATAAAAATATAAAGTTAAAGATTATATTTCATTTAATAAATTTCTAATATATCTTAAAGGTTTTGTTATTTTCCAACTTATTGAGCTCCTCATATCTAATATTAATTTATTTTTAGACTTTATTTTCTTATTTTTTGTATCAATAGATTTGTTTAGAATGTTAATATGAGACTCATAACTAACCTTTTGTTTTTCTATTTCCAGATTACACTTCTTTTTTAAAGCATTATACTCTTTTTTAAAATTATGTAATTCATTCCAATGGCGTCCAATTTGCTTATTTAATTCTTTTTCTTTTTCTATTTTAATTTTTAGAATTTTATTCTCTAATTTAACTTCAATATAAGAAGAAAATTGTATTATATTTTTGTAAACCCCCCTATAATATTCAGGAAGTTTATCAATTTCCTTAGAATTCAAGTTTAAGTGTGAAATAGATAGTTTAGACCTATGTAAAAAATCCTCTTGAAATTCTTTTCCACAACGCATAAGATAATAGTTTATTTGTTGCAGCTTAAAAAGTTTAAATTCAAATTTATATGATTCCATGAAACCATTTTTTTCTAAAAATTCTTCAGTATCATTGATAATGTCGAAAATGTCGAAAATCTTCATTGAATTCACAGAACTACTTAATATTGAATCAGGAGATCCTTTTCTATAAAAATATAAAGTTTCAGGGCAATATGAAATTTTTTCGGCCCTTAATAATGTTTGAATATGAAATGGGACATCTTCATATGAAATTTTTTTAAAATAAAAATCATCATATTTATTAATAAACTCATGTTTAAATAATTTCAACCAAGTAGCAAAGTAACTATTCATAACAAATGGCTTGATATCATTTAAATTTAAATCGTTGATATTTATATCATTATCTAAGTAATTTTCAAGGATATTTGGATATTCTAATTTATTTTGATAAACAAATGCAAATTTAAAGATAACAATGTCAGAATTATTATTTTTAGCGTTATTATATAAATTTTCAAGTGCATCCAATGACAACCAATCGTCAGAATCAACAAAAAAAATGTATTCACCAGATGAGCAATCTAATCCATTTTTTCTTGCTGGCCCTAATCCTCCATTTTCTTTTGTTATTATTTTTATCCTATTATCTTTTTTTGAATATTTTTCTAAAATATTTAATGAATTATCCGTTGAGCCATCATTAACACAAATAATTTCAATATCTTTTAAGCTTTGATTAACAATGCTATCCAAACATTCTTCAAGATATTTTTCAACATTATAAACAGGGACAATAACAGAAACCTTAACACTCACAATAAACCACAGACCTAAAAAATTAATATATAATAATAGGATAAAATTTATAAAAAATAGCTTATGAGTTTTGAATCTATTTTTTATTAAATACTAAATTATAAATATAACTATTATCATATTAATATGAATATATAGCTTATTATATCTATTGATTATAATTAAGTAAAAGAATATCACTAATATTTTTTTTTTGAATAATTTACTACAAATAATTGTATTTTATATTTATTAAAAAAGATGCAAAAATAAAAATTTAAAAAACAAAATCAGATAAGAATATAAACTCAATGAATCAATGCGAAATAGATACTTGAAATATACAAAAATAAATATCTTTATGTGAAAAATTTCAATATTAAAACAATAAATCATCTTTCATATTTTATAAAAAACTTCAAATGATTATTTAATAATATCCTTTAAAAAACGTATTGGTTTGGTAATTTTCCAACTTTTAGAAGATTTTATCATTTTAATTTCTTCATTCTGTTTTTTTATCACTTTATTTTTTTTATAAATTATTTTATTTTTTAATTTAACATCATCTTCAATAATTGTGTGTTTTAAATGTCCAGTTATATTTTTATTAATGTTATTAGATATTTTAGATATTAGATAAGTATAATAATTATAATCACCATCAAAACTTGTTCTTTCATTTGAAGTATACCCTGTAAAACTTTTACATTTATTTATTAAGTCTTTTCTTAATTTTAAATAGTCTTTTTTATTTTCAGTAGGATCATTAACATCAAATATATCATAATTTGAAATATATCCCTCTAAAGAGGTATTTAAAAATAAATTTTTTAACCCAGAAAATCTATCAACATCGTATTCATAATTATTTATTAATAAAACAGGTGTATTAAAAGCTAAACAGGGTAATGCCACATGAAGTCTATTCGTAATAACACAACTGGCTCCTTGATACAAATCTAGCAAACTATTTGCCAAAATAAATTTTTCTTTTGAGTTATATAGATATATATTGGATTCTTGGGGTTTTTCAATATTTAAAGGTGCCATTTGTGTGACATTATAAATTTTTTTATTTGTTTTGGATTTTAAAAATGTTATAATTTCTTTTGGCACATCTGAAGTAACAATATAATCTTGATTTTTAACTTTAGGGTTTTTATCAAGTGTAAGAGTTAAGCAACCTGAAAAATAAGAGGGAATTTTGTTTTCATTTAAAAAATTTAATGTAGAAATATCTCTAGCACCGATTGGGCCATTCTTTTTCATATATTCAATACTTTCATCTGAAGTAAAAGAATTTATAACTTTTTCATCGTTTAAATTAATATGGATTGAAGTTATTAATGGGTCTATAGAATTTGATGGTGGCCAAGTTGATTCATAGTGAAAATACCATGCATTTAGTATTGTTTTAACTTTTTCATCAGAACAAAAATTACTTAATTCTGCTCTATCAATAAAATGATCTATATGAGGTATAAACTTATTAGCCGCAATACTTTGAATTTGATCTCCTAAATTTCTAGTATAATCATATTTAAGCAATCCAAACTTAATATTATCAGCTCCTTTTATTAATAAATACCATAAGAATCTATAAAAATATAAAATTTTAAATTTATTATTTAAAACTTAAATCCATATATAAAAACCAATTGATATTTTTATCATCATTCCAATATTCAATATCTTCTAGAAATTTTTCTTGAATACCTATCCATAAAACATTTGTAACTTTGTTTTTAGAAAATAAATTAATATTTTTTTTAATATTTTCAAATGTTTTATCATTTACATTAAAACCATATAAATTTGGATCTTTTTTTTCAGATAATATCCCCATTATTGTTCTAGAACATTTTTCGCATAGATTACAATTTTTTCCATCGGTTTTTTCCCAGCAAACATGCAAAAAATCCTTTTTATTATTATTGTCACAATAATTTGTAATAATTCCAATTTTATCTTGTCTTGAATTTTCTACACCATCATGAAAAACAATTCCATTTTTTGCAAATTTAATCTCATTATCCACACTTGGACAAGAGGCGCATGGAATTTCGTCCATTCCTAATAGTTTAGATTCACTTTTAGAATATGTACTAGCAATTAATATATTATTAATATCATATAAATATGCATAAGGAATAGCATGACTTATAATACTCATACCATGTTGTAAACCATGCCACCAATTATCTTCTAAAATTTCAGAGAATTTTTTTGAAAGAATTCCTGTATTGATAAGTTTTCTAAAGTCTGACTTTATAAATAGTGTATCTAAATCAAATTCATTTGAAAAATCAGCTATTTTTTCGCTAATATATTTCCAGCCATTTTTTTCTTCTAAAGGAATGTCTGATCCCCTAATAGTAACTAATGTAAGATTTTTATCGATATTAGAAATAACAGTGCTTGTAGAATCAACTCCTAAGCTAAAAAAAGATAAATAATTTTCAGTATTATCCATTTCATAATCAACAATATTTTTTACAATTAATTCACCTTTAAAATCACATTTAGGATATAAAAGAGAATATTTATTCTTAATTACCCCAATAGAATTGTAAAAAGTTTTATCAATCTCATTAATAATAATTTTCGAGTCAAACATCCAAGATATTGGTAATACATTACATAAAAAAGGTATTATAAGTATTCCTTCAGGAACTTGATTTAATTTTCTACCAATATTTATATATTCAATATATGAACTTTTTTTTATAAAAAATTCATCCAACTCATTACTTATATCCATATTTGAATAAACAGTATTATTAGAAATTTTTTCAATATTAATTTTAATAAAACTATTTCTTTTTTTATAATTAAATCTTTTAAAAATAGCTTCTTTAAAGGACATATAATCTCCATAAAATAAAAAGTTAAAATTCATAAATTCTAAAGCATTATTATATTTATAATATATGACACATAATATATTTATATTATTATTAATCAAAATCATATAATATTATCATAGTTGAAAATATTATAATAAATTATTTATAATGATTTAGAATTTAAATTTCTATAGTAATTATTTGTAATAATTTAGTAATTATATTATTAATAATAATTATTTTTTAATAAAATAATATTAACATTATTAAATGTTTACATTCTATGATAATTATTCTATATTAAGTTATTAATTAAATATTTATTTATTAATCAAATCATATTAATATTTGATAAATTTAAAAAATAATTTTTATATTTGATATATCTTAACAATAAGATGCTATTATAAAGATTTTATTATAAAAATAGAAATAATTTATACTATTTAATATATTATTTGGAGAATTATGAAAATGTCAATGACAATGTCTGAAAAAATATTAGCTAGAGCTTCTAATAAATCTTCATCTGAGGCTGGCGAGATAGTTATGGCTAATATTGATGTAGCTATGACTCATGATTTAACCGGACCTCTTTCGGTTGAATCATTTGAAAAAATAGGAACTGAAAAAGTATGGGATCCGAATAAAATTGTAATCCCTTTTGATCACCAAGTACCTGCAGATTCATTAGATGCAGCTAACAATCACATTATTATGAGAGAATTTGTAAAAGAACAAGGAATAAAAAATTTTTATGATGTAAACGAGGGCGTTTGTCATCAAATATTACCAGAACTTGGTCATGTTGTTCCAGGAGAAGTAATCGTTGGAACTGATTCTCATACTTGTACTCATGGAGCATTAGGTGCTTTTTCAACTGGAATTGGGTCTACTGATATGGCTATGGTCTTTTCAACTGGAAAATTATGGTTTAAAGTCCCAGAAACTATTAGATTTAACATTGAGGGAACTTTAAAAGAAAATGTTTATGCTAAAGATGTAATATTAAACATAATAGGAAAAGTTGGAGCAGATGGGGCAACTTACAAAGCATGCGAGTTTGCTGGATCTACTGTATCTGAAATGACTGTTTCTGATAGAATGGTTCTTTGTAATATGGCTATTGAAATGGGTGGAAAAACTGGACTTGTGGAACCAGACGAAAAAACTTTAAATTATGTTAAATCAAGGTCTAATAAACAATTTGAAGTTTTTAAAACTGATTTAGATGCTCCTTCACTTGAAGTTGTTGATATTGATGTTAATGACCTTGAGCCTCAAATAGCTTGTCCCCATAATGTAGATAATGTAAAACCAGTGAGCGAAGTTGATACTGAAATTGATCAAGTTTTCCTAGGTTCATGTACTAATGGAAGGATAAGTGATCTTAGGCAAGCAGCTAAAATATTAAAAGGAAATAAAATAGCTAATGGAGTCAGAATGCTTGTTATTCCTGCTTCAAAAGAAGTATATACTAAAGCACTCGATGAAGGATTAATCAACATTTTTGTTAATTCCGGAGCATTAGTTTGTAATCCTTGCTGTGGTCCTTGTCTTGGTGGACATGTAGGACTTATAGGTCCTGGAGAAGTAAGCCTTTCAACTTCCAACAGAAATTTCAAAGGAAGGCAAGGTAGTCCAGAAGGAGAAGTTTACTTATCTTCAGCAGCTGTAGCTGCAGCATCAGCTATTAAAGGAAAAATTGTGGGTCCTGAATAATTTTGAAGTGATAAAATGAAAGGAAAAGTATGGAAATTTGGAGATGACATTGATACAGACATAATAATTCCTGGAAGATATTTAGTGGTAACAGACCCAAATAAATTAGCTAAACATTGTATGGAAGGATTAGACTCTGATTTTTGCACTAAGATTAACAAAGGAGATTTTATTGTAGCTGGAAAAAATTTTGGATGTGGTTCTTCACGTGAACATGCCCCAATAGCTCTTCAAGGTGTTGGTGTTGGAGCCGTAATAGCTGAATCTTTTGCAAGAATATTTTATAGAAATGCAACAAATGTTGGAATTCCTCTTCTTGAAGCTCCTGGAATAAGTAAAGTTTTAAAAGAAGGGGAAGAGATAGAAATTGATATGGAAAATGGATTGATTATCTCAGAAAGTGGAAAAGAATATAAATTTAAGAAATTACCTCCATTTATGCTTGAAATTCTCGAAAAAGGTGGTTTAATACCATATCTTAAAGAAAAAGATTAATATTTTTATAATTAGTGATAAATATGTATAAAATTGCCGTAATCCCTGGAGATGGAATTGGAAAAGAAGTGATGGAAGCTACTTTAAACGTTCTAAATGCGCTAGATATTGATTTTGAATTTAAATTTGGAGAAGCAGGTGACGAGTGTAAAGAAAAAAATGATTTAGCTCTCCCTCAAGAAACAATAGACCTTGTGAAAAAAACTGATGCTTGTCTATTTGGAGCTGCTGGTGAAACAGCTGCTGATGTGATAGTTAGACTTCGTCAAGAAATGGATTTGTTTGCAAATCTTAGGCCAGTAAAATCATATCCTGGAACCAATTCGATATTTAATGATCTTGATTTTATGATTGTTAGAGAAAATACTGAAGGCATGTATATTGGAGAAGAAGAGTATATAAAAGATGAATCAGGAAACATTAATGGTGCAGCAGCTAAAAGAATTATAACAAGAGATGCTTCAGAACGTATATGTGATTATGCATTTAAGTATGCAAAAGAAAATAATAGAAAGAAAGTTACAGGTGTCCATAAAGCAAATGTTTTGAAAAAAACCGATGGGTTGTTTAAAGAAGTTTTTTATGAAGTAGCTAAAAATTATAAGGATTATAACATTGATTCCGAAGATTTTTATGTTGATGCAACAGCAATGTATCTTTTAACAAGGCCTAAAAGTTTTGATGTTATTGTTACAACCAATCTCTTTGGAGATATATTATCTGATGAAGGTGCCGGGCTTGTTGGAGGACTTGGACTTATACCTTCTGCCAATATTGGTGATGAAAGGGCTTTATTTGAACCAGTCCATGGTTCTGCTCCAGATATTGCAGGTAAAGGCTTAGCTAATCCAACAGCTATGATATTATCTGCTATAATGATGCTTGAATATTTGGGTGAAAAAGAAAAAGCCAATATTTTAGACAAAGCTGTTTTAGATGTTTTATCTGAAGGAAAGATAGTTACTGGGGATTTAAATGGAAAATCAAGTACTATGGAAATGTCTGAAGCTATTAAAGAAAAATTAAATTTCAAATAGATAAATAATTAAATATAAAATAATTATCTAATACTTATAAAACATTGGAAATAAATAGTATTAGAAATTAATAATTAACCAGATAAGAGTGATTTTTTGATATCTGCTGAAAAAATAAGAGAAGATTTTCCTATTTTGAAAAATATTACTTATCTTGATTCTGCAAGCACTAGCCTTACCCCAAAACCAGTTATTGAAGCCATTAGTGATTATTATTATAATTATAATGCAAATATAGGACGTGGTGCATATAAAACAGCCATTAAAACTGGCCAAAAAGTAGAAAGTACTAGATTTAAAATAGCTAGTCTAATAAATGCTTCAGAAGAAGAAATTATTTTTACTCAAAACACGACAAATGCCATTAATACAGTGATTAATGGTTATCCTTTTGAAAAAAATGAAAATATAATAATTTCAGATGTTGAACATCACTCTAATTTTATACCTTGGATTAATCTTGAAAAAAGAAGCAAAAATAATTTATCTCTAGATGTAAAAATAGCTAATGCTGATTCAGACGGTATTATCAAACCATCGAAAATTAGAGAGTTAATTGATAACAATACTAGAATGATAGCTATCACCCATATTTCTAATTCTATTGGGTCTCGTCAAGATATTAATAATATTTCAAAAATAGTACATGAATACGACGATGTTTATCTTTTGATTGATGTTGCACAATCTATTGGACACACCAAAATAGATGTTAAAAAGATTAATGCTGATTTTATAGCTGCGCCTGGGCATAAAGGTTTACTTGGACCTACAGGTACAGGTTTTTTATATGGAAAAAAAGAATTGATAGAGAAATTATCTCCTACTAATCTCGGTGGAGGAACTGTCACAAATCTTAAAAATAAAGAATTTGAATTAGAAAATGTTCCTTACAGATTCGAAGGAGGAACCCAAAATATAAGTGGTATTATTGGTTTTGGAAAAGCAATAGACTATATCAATGACCTTAACATCTCAAAAATTGAAAAACATTCAATTTATTTAACTAAAGAGTTGTACAAATTATTGTCTGAAATTGATAATGTTATTGTGTATGGAAACATAGATAATATATTTAATATTGTTTCATTTAACATAAAAAATGTTAATCCTCATGATGTTAGTAAAATACTTGATGAAACAGAAAATATTTGTGTTAGAAGTGGTTATCACTGTGCAATACCATCATTAGACATTATAAATGCAAATGAAGGAACTGTAAGAGCTTCAATACATTTTTATAATAATTTAGACGATATAAAAAAATTAGCAAATAGTGTAAAAGAAATATCTGAATTTTTTAAATAAAATTAAAAATAGCTTTTTAAATAAAATTAAAAAATAATAAATATAATTGTAAACTAAACTTCAGTTAAAAATTAAAACTTGATTAATTATAAATTTTAATAAATATAAATTTTAATAAGTATAAATTTTAATAAATATAAAATAAATATAGATTATTTATAAATTTTTATTAAAATTTTAATGAATATTATTCTAATTAATAAATATTGACTTGGAGGAATACAATGGACATAATAAAGATAGCAGCCATAATAATTATTTTAATTATGGTTATGAGTGCAGCAGCAGGTTTCTTATTGATGATACAGTGAAAATATCTTATAATAAAATAGATTTAATAAATATTTAATTAAAATTTGATATATTAGATTAGAATTTAATAAACATAATATTGAATTATAATATGATAAAATATAGTAAATTAGAGGGATTTTTATGGTAAAATATAGAATAGGGGCAGTTGTAGCTGAATTTAATTATGATTTAACCCATATGATGTTAGAATTAGCTAAAGAAGAAGCAAAAATTAGAGATTGTGAAATTGTTCAAGTTGTTCCAGTTCCTGGAGTATTTGATATGCCATTAGCTATTAAAAAATTATTAGAAAAAGAAGACATTGACACAGTAATTACACTTGGTGCTGTTATTGAAGGTTCAACTGATCATGACCAAATTGTAGCACAACATGCTTCAAGAAAAATTGCAGATCTTTCATTAGAATCTGGAAAGCCAGTCTCGCTTGGAATAAGTGGTCCTGGAATGACACGATTAGATGCACATAAGCGCGTTGATTATGGTAAAAGAGCTGTAGAAGCAGCAGTTAAAATGTGTGATCGTTTAAAAGAAATTTAATTTTAATAATAGTCAAATTAATTATTAAAAATCTATTACTAAAATTTATTATTAAAATTATAATTAAAATATATAATTAAAATTTATTATTTTTAGTATTTATAAAAATTTTATATTCTTATAATTTTAAAATCTTTGATTTCTTATTATTTAGAATTATTATTTGGATAAAATTTAATTGAAAATTATTTTAGAATAATTTAATTTAGTCAATTCACTTTAGTAATAAATTTTATTTGTTAAATTAATATTTATAGTTTAAATTAACATTTATATTTAAATTAATATTTGTTCTTTTAATGGATAAATTTTGAAATATTAAACTTAAACAAATATAATTAGATTGAAATATATTTAAATTTAAATATATTATTTAAATATATTTCAATTTTTATTTTTACATTATTATAAATCGATTAAAAATAGACTGGTTTTTATGGAAATTTTGAAGCCTAAAGATTTAAAAAAGAAATTTAATGACCCTTGGATAGCGCCTTATGAAAAAGTAATAACAATGGCCGATAACAATCTCGTTGAAATTGTTGAATATCACCCTTGCATTTCAGGTTCACATTGGCTTGTTAACCAATATAAAAATACTAGTAAACTAATCTTAAATGCCTATAGAGATGGTAACAAGCAAGTATTTCTGACAAAAGTTGGTCATGAACCACTTAATCTTAAAGCTAGTGTCAATGCTGCAGGAATTGAAGAAGTTTCAATTGATGATGAAAATAACACTGTTAAAGTTGTTCACAGTGGTTTAGCTGGTGCTGGTGTTGGAGCAGGAATGTGTCGTGGAATGGGTGATGGTATAAAACAAGTTGAGATCTATGAAAAAGGTGGAGGATCCAAACTTGGAAAAGCTGGAGTTATAACACCAAAAATGGAAAAAATAGTTATTGGTATTGATGATACTGATACTAAAGACGAAGGAGCTACTTGGACCATGGCACATAATATAGGATTGAAATTGAAAGAAGAAGGTTTCGAATATTTAGACCATGTTATTGTGCAACTCTATCCACACAATCCCCATAAAACACAAAATTGCGTTTCAATAGCATTAACATTTGCAGTACTTCCAGATGAAAAAGAAAAACTTGTTAATAGAACAATAGAATTGCTTAAAAAGGATACTCTTTCTGATAAAACAGCTATTGCAATATTAAATGGATTAATTATTCCAAAAAATCTGGTTGAATATTCAATGAAAGCAAAAACTGGTATGGTATCAGTTGAAGAAGCTGAAAAAGTAGCTAAAGACTTAAATATAAAATTAATAGCTGTTACTGGAGATCATGGAAAGATAGGTGCATTGGCTGCACTTGGACTTTACAACAACTTAGAAGAAGCTGTTAAAGTTTATTATTAAAATAGATTAATAATCGAAAAATAGATTTATATATCTAATTCATAAAAGAATTTCAAAACAAAGAGTTTATAAATAATAATAAAATACAAATTTATTAAAATAATTAAGAAATAATTTAATTATTTAAAAAAAATTGAAAATTTGTATTATCTAAAAATCAGTTAAAATTAAATACTAAAAAAGGACCAAACTTATTTGGTAAGAACCTTTTTGAAGTTGAAACATTATTTGAAACTTTTAATTCAATAATGTGATCTCCAGAGTAAGCATAATAGCTAGTTCCTTGTTTTATATTATTTTTATTTATATTTATGGATTTAACTACCGAACCACCAACATAAATGTTATAAGTTTCATCAGGATTGAATGAACCGGAAATAGAACTAATTTTTTCATGATCAACATAAATATCCATAGTACAGCCTTCCATATTTCTAGAATTTATTATGAAATATTCAGTTCCAGATACATTAGATAAATTGCTAGTGTTAAGATTATGTTCTACTTGAACTCCTTCAAAAACACCTTTTATTTTACCGTCAGAAATTACATCCCCAACTTGTAAATCTAAAAACATTCTTACATCAAATGGAAGCCTTAAAATATTTGACTCCCCATCCCTAGTTTTATTAACTGTAAAATATTCATCTCCAATGCGCAAATTATCCCCATAACTAAGTTCCAAAGTATTTAAAGCATCTTGAGGCATTCTTATAATAGTAGATTGATTTTCAAGTGCACTATCAACAGTATAAGGTCCTCTGACATATATTGTCTGATCTGGGGATCCGGGGAATATTACTAGATTTTTTGATGTTGGTTCAATAGATAGCTTTCCATCAGAATATGTAGCAGCACTTAAAAATGTCGAAATCATGAGTAATAAAACAATAGCAGAGATAACAACAGGAAAATGCATTTTAATAAAAGACCTGAAAAAGTTACCCTTAGGTCGCTTTTTAAACATTACATTGGTTTTTATAATAAGTTTTATTATATAATAAATAGTTAAAACTATTCCTATAACAGATATAATCGCCCCCAATTCTAAAGGGACTCCTTGAACAAAAAATATTGTAAAAAGACCTAAGATAATTAGTGAAAGTCCTAAAGTGGTCATTCTAATATAATTACCCATAGAATCCATCATTGTTACCCGGCCATATTCCATTGCCCTATCAACAATAGTTCTTGTAACCTCATTAGCCATTTCATTAAGACTTTCAAGAGGAGACATGTCATGTTTAATCTCTCCAATATCAACTTCTTTTATTCTCATCCCATGTGCATCAGCATCAAGGACAATACCAACATCAACACCATAATCTTTTTCAAATTTGATTTTTTCAAGAACAGAGCGTTTTCCAGCAAATTGACCACTTAAAGGTTGATCAAAACTCACTTCTGGGAAAAAAAATCTGAGAAGTGGTTTTGCAGTGAGCTCAGTGACTCTTCCACTTTCTCTCATAAATTTTGTCTTAGTAATGTCTGTTTTTCCCTCTAAAATAGGACTTATAATCATGTCTACTTTATCAGAAGTTAAATTATAAATGTCTGCATCTATAAAAGCTACAATATCGCCTTTTGAATGTTTAAATCCAGTTTTAATAGCTGAACCCTTACCTTGATTACTAGTATGAGATATAACATTTGCTCCTGCAGATTTTGCTTCTTTAGCAGTTTTGTCATAAGACCCATCATCAATAACAAGAACTTCTGTTACATAAGATAATTCCCTAGCTACATTAACAACATGAGCTACAGTTGCTTCTTCATTATAAGCAGGAATTATAATTGAAACAGACGAAGAGATTTTATTTTCCATTTTGCACCTTTATATAAATTAATAAAAATAATTTTATATAGAAAAAATATTACTAATACTGAAATTTATAATTAAATTCATCATAATAAATAAAATCTTAAATTACATCAGGAATAATAGTTAAATAACAATGCCTATTAGGGCTAATACTTAAATTTAATTTAATAGATGAAATTTATTAAATAAATATAATAAACTATTAAATTATCTAATTAATTATAATGTTATCCATATTAATTATAATTATCTATTAAAGATTTATAACCTATTACTAAATAAAATTGGATAATTAAACTAAGTATTTATTTTATTAATATTACATTATAAAGGTTTTTAAATCTAAAATAAATGTAAAAATAATAAATAAATAATAATTAAATAATAATTAAATAATCAGAGAAACATAATTAAGCAAGATATTTCTAATATAAATATTTCTTATAAAAAATTTGTATAAAAAATTTAATTATAAAAATATTAATCTGAGAACTTATAAATATATCTAAATAAGTAAGTTTAAAAGATGAAATTCTTAAAAATGGAATATAGGTAAAATTAAAAATAAACTTATAAAAATAGAAATTATTAATAGAAATAATTAAAATAAGTTTTAAATAAGGAAAATAGAAATAATTAAATATAATGATTATTAAAGGTGAATAAATGGACCCTAAAGTGATGATAATACTTGGAAGTGCATCTGATTTAAAAATAGCTCAGAAATCTATTGATATTCTTGAAACACTTCAAATTCCATATAGCTTGAAAGTCGCATCTGCACATAGGACTCATGAAAAAGTTAAAAAACTTGTAATTGAAGCTACAACAAAAGGAATAGAGGTTTTTATTGGAATTGCTGGTTTAGCTGCACATCTTCCAGGTTCTATAGCTGCTTATACCCATAGACCCGTTATTGGTGTTCCAGTTGATGTTAAAGTAGGTGGATTAGATGCATTATTTGCTTCATCACAAATGCCGTTTCCTGCACCAGTAGCAACTGTTGGAATTGATAGAGGGGATAATGGAGCAATTCTTGCAGGACAAATTATTGGAATTAATAATCCTCAAGTTAAAAAAAGAGTATCTCAACTTAGAAAATCTTATCAAGAAAAAGTAAAAAGTGATGAAGAAAACCTGATTTCACAATTAAATGGTAATTTACTACAAAAAAACTTTTTATCTAATTATGATGAAATAAGTGAAGAAAAACTTAAAAAAGAAGAACCTCATACAGATAAAGTATTTAAAGAGTCAGAAGCTATCGGATTAAACGAAGATAATCCCTTAGTATCTGTTGTTCCAGGAAGTTATTCTGATATTGAAGAAGCTAAAAATGTGGCCTTAACATTGGATAGATTAGGAATAAGTTACGATATTAGTGTTATATCACCAATAAGATACCCGGATAAATTTAAAAAATATATGGAAAGTATTAAGAATGTTAAACTATTCATAGCGGTTACTGGATTATCTGCCCATGTTACTGGGTCAATTGTTGCATTAAGTGAGAAGCCAGTTATAGGAGTTCCATGTTCTGTAGAATTAAATGGGCTTGATTCTTTATTATCTATGGTAAATATGCCACCAGGAGTTCCTGTTGGAACAGTAGGTATTGAAAATGGTAGAAATGCAGGAGTTTTAGCTGGTGAAATTTTAGGAATTTCTGATAAAAATATTGAAAAGAAATTAAAATTAATGAAATACAAAACAGCCGATATATGAACTCAAACAAACTAAAATTTTAAATAAAATTGGTTTATTTATAAATAAAGCCAATAAAAAAAATATTCAAATAAAAAAAATAAATTTAGCTATTAATAAATTATTAATTAAAAATATAAACCACGAGGTATTTTTATGAAAGATTTTTTAAATATAATAGAAGATGAGGATGAAGTTTTAACTATAGAAAGAGAAATTTCTACCGAATTTGAAGCGGCGAAAATACTAAGAAAACATCCAAAAAAGACAGTTATATTAAAAAATATAAAGGGTTATGATATTCCAATAATCTCTGGAATTTGCAATACAAGAGAAAAAATAGCTAAATCAATAGGTTGCAATGTTGATGAAATAACAAAAGAAGTTATTAAAGCTACTGAAAATCCTAAAAAAGTAACTAAATATAGAAAGATTGATGATTTAGAATACAATGGAAAAAAAGCAAATTTAAGTGAAATACCAATATTGAAACATTATAAACGAGATGGAGGAGCATATATAACTGCAGGAGTTGTTTTTGCAAAAGATCCAGAAACAGGAATACAAAATGCATCTATCCATAGAATGTTAGTTATTGGAAAAGATAAATTAGCTATTAGAATTGTTCCAAGAAATCTATATACTTATTTCCAAAAATCAGAAAAATTAGGTAAAGATTTGGAAATAGCAATAGCTATTGGAATGAATCCTTCAACACTTCTTTCAACAACTACATCTGTTCCTATAGACTACGATGAAATGGAAGTGGCAAATGCATTTAATAATGGAAATCTTGAATTGATAGAATTAGAAAAAAGTGGTTTAAAAGTTCCAAAAGCAGACATAATATTTGAAGGGAAAATATTGGCTGGAGAAAGAGCTAAAGAAGGGCCTTTTGTAGATTTAACAGATACTTATGATGTAGTTAGAGAAGAACCAGTGATAAAATTAAATTATATGTATATAAAGAATAATGCAATGTATCATGCAATTCTTCCAGCAGGATTCGAGCATAAATTACTTCAAGGCCTTCCTCAAGAGCCTAGAATTTTCCAAGCTGTTAAAAATACTGTTCCAACTGTTAAAAATGTTTTATTAACAGAAGGAGGTTGTTGTTGGCTTCATGCAGCAATATCTATCAAAAAACAGACACAAGGTGATGGTAAAAATGTTATTATGGCATCACTAGCTGCACATCCTTCTTTAAAACATACAGTAGTAGTTGATGAAGATGTTAACATTTTTGATCCACAGGATATTGAATATGCTATAGCTACTAGAGTTAAAGGCGATGATGATATAATAATTGTTCCTAAAGCAAGAGGATCATCTCTTGATCCTGTAGCACTGCCTGATGGTACAACTACAAAAGTTGGTGTTGATGCTACAAAATTACTTGGAAAAGAAGATGAATTTGAAAGAGTAAGTTTTAGTGAATAAATAAAAAATTAAAGATAACACTTTAATATTAATAATAATAATAATAGGAAAGTTTAGTATTTTAATAAAAATTTAAAGAAAAGTTATGAAAATAAATTTTATAGAAATAGCTAAATTATATTCCTAATCAAATTTTATTATACATTTTATCATAATAATGTATATATTCTCCAGAGCTAACTTTTTCAAGCCATTTATTATTATTCAAATACCATTCTATTGTTTCAATTATTCCTGATTCAAAATTATATTTAGGTTTCCATCCTAATTCCTTTTTTATTTTTCTTGAATCAATTGCATATCTTTTATCATGCCCTAATCTATCTTTCACAAATTCAATAAGATCTTCAGGCTTATTTAAATAGTCAAGAATTATTTTAACAATATCAATATTTGTTTTTTCATTATTTCCACCAATATTATATACATCCCCAATTTTTCCGTTTTTCATTACTAAATCAATAGCCGTGCAGTGATCATAGACATGTAGCCAGTCCCGAATATTTTTTCCATCTCCATAAACAGGTAATTTCTTATTTTTTAATGCATTATTTATAATTAAAGGAATTAATTTCTCTGGAAACTGATAAGGCCCATAATTGTTAGAACATCGAGTTATATTTATAGGAAGGTTAAATGTTTCATAATATGCCCTAACGATCATGTCAGCTCCAGCTTTACTTGCAGAATAAGGACTATTTGGAGCTAACGGTGTTTCTTCAGTGAAATAACCTGTTTTTCCAAGAGTCCCATATACTTCATCAGTAGATATTTGAATATACTTCTTAATTTGACCATTTTCATAGTACTTTTTAGCAATTTCAAGAAGATTTTGAGTCCCAATAATATTAGATTCGAGAAAAATTTTAGGGTTTTGAATACTACGATCGACATGAGATTCAGCAGCGAAATTGACTATATAATCAATATTATTTCCATTTATTAGAGAATCAAGAAGGTTATTGTCTAAAATATCGCCTTTAATAAATTTATAGTGTGTATTAGTTTCTAGTTCTTTTAAATTTTCTAAATTACCACAGTAAGTAAGTGAATCTAAATTTATAATATTATAATCAGGATATTTATTTAAAATATAATGTATAAAATTACTTCCAATGAATCCTGCTCCTCCAGTTACTAATATATCCATAATTTTCCTCCTTTTAACAAATCACTGAATTAATGAAAATTATTTAAAATTATTTAAAATCGGTTATTGTATCTTTTAAAGTCTTCCATTTCTGATCTTTATCTGAAAGAATCAATTCTTTATCATCTAAAGGCCAATTGATATTTATATCCAAATCATTCCAGATGATTCCTCCTTCATCAGAACCATTATAAAAATCTGTGCATTTATAAGTAAACTCTGCCTCATCACTTAAAACTAAAAATCCATGTGCAAAACCTGGAGGAATATAAAACTGTTTCTTATTATCTTCTGAAAGAATAACACTTTCATATTTTCCATAAGTTGAAGAATTTTTTCTTAAATCAACAGCTACATCGAAAACTTCTCCTTTAATAACCCTAACTAATTTACCTTGTGGTCGAGTATATTGAAAGTGAAGCCCCCTCAAAACACCTTTTGTAGATTTAGATTGATTATCCTGAACAAAATCAACTTTTAAACCATTTTTTTCAAATTCTTTTTTATGGTAAGATTCCATAAAATATCCTCTTTCATCAGCAAAAACTGTAGGTTCGATTATAAAAACTCCGTTGATAGAAGTTTTAATGAATTTAAACTTGTTCAAATTAGTTTCTCTCCCAATATATTTTTAAATAAAAATTAAATGAATTTTAAATAAAGATTAAATTAATTTTAAATAAAGATTAGATGAGTATTGAATAAAAATTTTTTATTAAAATGTTTTTATAAAATATTCTTATTAATAGTATTTTAATATTATATAGTTGTATAATAACCATATTAAATATATAAACCTATTATTATAATATGTTTATAAAAATAGTTAATTACTTAATTATTCAGCAAAATTTAATTCTTTATGGCAGATACCACATTTACCACCAGTAATCATATTCATATTTTTAATATTATAACCATCTCTTTCAATCAACAATTCACCACAATTAGGACATTTGGTATTTTGTTTAAAAGGCACATTTCCTAAATAAATATTATTTAAACCAGATTCAATAGCTATTTCTTTAGCTATCTCAAGTTTGCTAATTTCTGTAGGTGGAACATGTGACATTTTATAATAAGGAAAAAATCTAGAAAAATGAAGTGGAACATCTTTACCAAGTTCATCTGCAATGAAATCAGTTAAACTTTTTATTAATTCATATGAATCATTATATCCTCCTATTAAAAGATTTGTAATTTCTAGATGATTTTTATGTTCATATATATTTTTTAAATTGTTTAAAATAGGTTCAAGTGTGGCTTTACAATTATTTATATAAAATTCATTACTCATTGATTTTAAATCTATATTAAAAGCATCAATTTGAGGAAGTAATAAATTAAGAGATTCATCACTCATATAACCATTACTAACATAAATATTTTTAAGTCCATTTTCGTGTGATATTAAAGCAGTTTCTAGAACATATTCTAAGTACATGGTAGGTTCATTATATGTCCAAGCAATCGATTGACAATTGGCATTGATTGCATTTTTAACAACCTTTTCTGGAAGAATTTCAATGGATTCATTATGCTTATCAATATTTTGAGATATTATATAGTTCTGACAATTCAAACATCTCATATTACAACCAAAACCACCTAAAGAATATGTTAATGATCCTGGCAAAAAATGATATAAAGGTTTTTTTTCAATTGGATCGATAGCTTGAGATGATATAAGAGCATAATTACAAGAATATAGCTTTCCATTTAAATTATTTCTTGTTAAACAAAACCCTTGTTTATTTTCAGCAATTTTACATCTATGATTACAAACATTACATTTAACTTTTTTATTTTCCAATTTATTGAATAAAATTGATTCAATAATCATTAAAATTACTCCTTAAATTAAATTATAAATAATAAATATATTAAAAATATATTTAATGAAAAATAATTATTAAAAATAAATTCATTAATAAAGTTATTATTAATCATGAAACATTGGAAAAATGTTCATACCCCTTTGAAGATAATTTTTCAACTTTTCCATTAGAATATTCAATTTCAACCCTATTGGAATTATTAATTTCGCCAATTATGAAAAAATTAACTTTTTTTAATAATTTATCAATATCCTCAATCTTATCATTAAAAGTAAATAAAAGTTCAAAATCTTCACCTATATGGAAAATAAGTTCAAATATATCTTTATTCAATATTTTAGATAAAATATTCATCTCTTTAAAAAGTGGTTCTTTAGATATCTTATCTTCATAAACTCTAATTCCTAGATTTGAATTTTTATTAAAGGATTTATCTGCATCAAATAATTCATAAAGCTCACTTGCCAAACCATCAGTTATATCTGTGGACGATGAAGCAATTTCAGATAAATTGATCCCTTCATTTAATTTTGCACTTGGATTTAAGGCTTTTTCTATAGATAAATTGATTATATTAGAGATATTTTCCTTATTTTCTAAGTGTTTTTCTGTAAGCATTTTAATTATTTCTTGATTTTTTTCTTTCAATATCTCAAAACCAAGAGCTGCAAGACCTAATTGTCCAGTTACAGCTATTTTATCCCCATTTTTAAATCCATACTTCATTTTAGAATTTTTATGTTCAACTTTTCCTAAAGCAGTCCCTGAGATTATTATTTGATCAGCCTGATTTGTATCTCCACCTATTAAAGGTATTTTATAATAATTACATGCTTCTAAAATTCCATTTATTATCTCATCAAAAGATTTAAGAGATAAATTTTGAGGAATAGCTAGACTAATTAAAATTCCAGTTGGAATTGCCCCCATAGCTGCAATATCACTTACATTAACTGTAACTGATTTCCATCCCATTTGGAAATAAGACATTTGGATTGGAAAGTGATGTTTTTGAATCAATAAATCAGAAGTAGCAACCAAATAATATTTTTCATTTATTGAAGTATTTGAAAAATCAATTAATGCCGCATCATCCCCAATATAAGAATTTAATCCTTTTTTATGATTAAAATCAAAATTTTTGGATTTTTTTGCTATTCTTTCAATTAATTTTTTCTCACCAAGATCTGAAACTTTAAGATCCCTATTTTTCATATAAATGTATATGTTTATTAAATATAATAAAATTTTATTTAATTATTAAAATTTTTTAAAATAAAAATCACTAGAAATGAAAATTATCTAATTTATTAAAATATTTTAAATTTAAAATCAAATATTAAAAAATTATTTAATTCTTTTTTAAAGGCTAATAATAATATAAAATAGAAGGATAATTATTTAATTTAAAAAAATTAAATATTGTAACATAATTTAAAATAATTATTATAAAAAATTTATGAAAATATTATTGAAGATAAATTATTAAAATATTATATTAAAATAGATTATAAAAATATCTTAACAAAATTATCTTAAGAAATAAACATTAATTATAAGAATATCTTATTAAAATTAGGTCAAAAACAATAAAATTCAAATTTAAAAAAATATATAATATTAATAAGTATTCTGAATAATTTTTATATTCAAAAATAGTCAAGGATTTAAATAATTATGAAAAAAGGAAATATGTCCCTAATTATCTTAATATTAGGAATTATGGTTTTATTTTCAACTATTTCAAGTGTAGATGCAACTATTGTTAAAGAATTAGGAACAAGTAATGTTGATTATAAAGATATGGTTAAAATAAATAATGATAAAGCACCTAATTTTATTAAAGCTAGCAAATATCTAAAATCAGCAAAATATTCAAAAACAAAGGGATTTGAAAAAAGAAAAAACATTTTAAAAACGAAATATGGTAAAAAATATATATTTATAACAAAATATTTTCTTCCAATGTCCTGGAAAAATGGGGGTAAAAATGGAAAAACAGAATACTGGTATAATTGCCAATCCGTTGTTATAAATGGAAAATATATGTACCTATTGACTTCATCAGGATATGGAATGAATAAGGGATTTGTTATAAGATATGATAGAAATATATTAGATAAATATAATGGAAAAAGTTTAGTTAAATTGAGAAAATTAGGAGCAGCGATGAGAGATGGTAAAAAACTTACAAAAAGCCAAAAATCTCTAAAAAAAGCAATAAAAATTGGCCCTAAATTTATTGTTGGGCATGGGCAATCATTAACTTATAACCCAAAAACTAAATCATTGTGGATGTGGCAAGACAATGCGAAAAACTCAAATAATTTGAAATTAATGAAAATAAACAAAAAAACATTGAAACCTTCTATTATTTACAAATTCAAAGTAAAAAATACTGAAAAATATTTTAAGCAATTTCATAACTTAGCATTTGATAGATATGGAAATTTTTATACAGATAAAATAGTTAAAACTAAAAAAAATCCAAATGGGTATATTTGTATATTTTCTGGAAGATTAAACCACAATAAAATTAAAATGAAATTATTAACTATCATAAAAAAAAGACCTGGAATATATTCTCAATCTTTAGCCATTAACAATAAAAATAAGAGACTATATTTGGTTTCTGATGGAGCTATTTATTCGATTCCTATGGTTAAACTTTTAAACGGTAATCTAAAAGAAAGTGATTTTTATTATACTCTTTTTAAAACAAAGCGTGAATTTGAGAGCATTAGCTTTGACAAATACGGGAAAGCTTATTTATTAATATTAAGAGGTACTGAAATTTTAAAATCAAACCAAATATATTAATATACTTTATTAATTAATCAATCTAATTGATTGATTATTGGTTATATTATTAATGACTAATAAATTATCTATTAAATTATTAATAAATGATTAATAATTGGTTAAATAATTAATGATTAATAAAATATAAAATTTAATTAATATAATATTATTAAAAATTAATTTATTGATTTAAAGCATTTTCCACCCTTTTTTTTATTATCTCCAAAACTAAAGGATCCGCTCCAAGTGGTTCAGTGTAAATAATTTTTCCATCGAAATTTATTTTTTCTAAATCATGACTATGATGATGGTGAGAACCTTCATTATGACCTTCATGACTATGATGATGGTGAGAACCTTCATTATGATCTTCATGACTATGATGATGAGAAACTTCATCAGAATCTTCATCTTTTAAGCGTAATATTTTAGGAATATCTCGTGTAGTATGCATTCCATGAGACAAAAATACTGGAACCGCAATTACAGTATCAATATTTGTATCCTTTACTAAAATATCTAGTGCATCTGGAATATTAGGTTCATGTATTTCCATATAAGCTACACCCACTTTTAAATCAGTTTCTTGCTCATACATTTCAGCTAATCTAGTTATAGTTTCACTAGCTATTGGTAATCTGCTTCCATGACTTATAAGTAAAATTCCAGTGTTATCTGGATTAAATTCTGATTTTTCTTCTAACATATTAGTTTTTCCTTAAAATTTTTAGTTGATACAATTAGTAATTTTGAGTTGGTTAAAAATTAAATTAAGTGTTTTTAATAATAATTAGATATTTTTAATTTAAATAATGAGTTTAATTAATATTATACTAATTAACATGATAAAAATTCTATTTAAATCTTATTATTAATTCACTTATATCACATTTATTAAATCCAATTTTAATATTAAGTAAAGTACATTATATATTTTATCAATTTTTCTTTAAATATTAAGATTATTATATTTAAAAATATCGTTTTAATAAAAGATAATTAACAAAAAGATATTTAATATTAAAATTGGATTTAAAAAATAGTTATAATCTAATAAATAAATAATAAAAAATAATAAAAAATAGTTATAATCTAATAAATAAAATAATAAGAAATAATAAGAAATAATAAGAAATAATAAGAAATAATAAGAAATAATAAGAAATA
>VSSQ01000168.1_pt2 | contig 41305 bp, 45 predicted proteins | sample 4763081 | NCBI WGS metagenome assembly VSSQ01 (sample SAMN12137344, study PRJNA551015) | bioreactor metagenome | isolation source: SDC9 anaerobic chlorinated ethene degrading culture | place: USA: Knoxville, Tennesee | collected 2015-01-01
TGCTCGCCCCGCTCGCGGTGGTCTTCGCCTTCAGCGCGATGATCAACAAGATGAGCACCGCAACCGCGCAGCTGGTCTTTCTCGCTTATTCGGCGCTGATGGGCCTGTCGATCAGCTTCATCTTCGCCGCCTACACCGGGATCTCGGTCGCACAGACCTTCCTCGTCACCGCGATCTCCTTCGCCGGGCTCTCGCTTTACGGCTACACCACCAAGCGCGATCTGTCGGCGATGGGTTCGTTCCTGATGATGGGCCTGATCGGGCTGATCGTCGCCTCGCTGATCAACCTCTTCATCGCCTCCTCGGCGCTGAACTTCGCGATCTCGGTGATCGGCGTGCTGATCTTCGCGGGCCTCACCGCCTATGACACGCAGAACATCAAGAACACCTATCTGCAGCTCGCAGCCTCGGATCACGATTTCATCGGCAAGGCCGCGATCCTCGGCGCGCTGCAGCTCTACCTCGACTTCCTGAACCTGTTCATGTTCCTGCTGCAGTTCATGGGCGACCGCCGCTAACCGGCGCAGGACATCCAGACATGCGAAAGCCCCGCCATTGGCGGGGCTTTTTGTTGCGGGGTGTCTGCAACGGGGGCCGGCGTCACGCCATCCGGCAGGTGACGTCGAGCATCCGGTTCGAGAAGCCCCATTCGTTGTCATACCAGCCGAAGACGCGCAGCATGCCGCCCGCGGTGCGCTTCGTCTCGGGGCAGGCCATGACCACGCTTTCGGGCCGCGCCCGCAGGTCGGTGCTGACGAGCGGCAGGTCGGTCGCGCCGATCACGCCGCCCGCGGCGCGGAAGGCGGCGTTCACCGCCTCGATGGTCGCCGGCCGCTCGGTGATCAGCGCCAGATCGACCGCCGAAACCGAGGCCGTGGGCACCCGCACCGCCTGCGCGATGACATGGCCCGCCAGATGCGGCAGCACCTCGTCGACCAGCCGCCCGGCCGAGGTCGTGGTCGGCACCATCGACAGCGCCGCCGCGCGCGAACGGGCGAAATCGCCGGCGGGCGCGTCGACGGTGGGCTGGCTGCCGGTGTAGCAATGCACCGTGGTCATCGAGCCGGTGACCACCCCCCAGTCCCGGTCGATCAGCCGCAGCAGCGGCGCAAGCGCATTGGTGGTGCAGCTCGCATTCGAGACGATGCGCTGCGCGCCGAGCCTCTCCTCGTTCGCACCCAGAACCACGGTCAGCTCGGCTGCCTTCGAGGGGCCCGAAATCAGCACCCGCCGCGCGCCCGCAACAAGGCCGCGACCGGCGATCTCGGCGGTGTCGGCGCGGCCGGTGCATTCCATCACCACGTCGACGCCCGACAGATCAAGCCGGCTCAGATCGGCTTCGTGGTGCAGCGGGATCGCTACGCCGTCGATGACAAGCGCCGTCCCTTCGAGCCGTGCCTCGCCCGGCCAGGGGCCGAAGACCGAGTCCCAGGCGAAGAGATAGGCGCTGATCTCGGCCTTGGCGATGTCATTGATGCCGACGATCTCGAGCCCGGGCCAGCGCCCGCCGCGCTGCGCCCGCTCGCGCATCAGCGCTCGCAGCACCGAACGCCCGATCCGACCAAACCCGTTGATGAAAACCCGCATTTCCGCCCTCCGGTCCGTGTCAGGCCTGCTTACGCCTGCCACGGGCAGACCGGAAGGGCTGCGATTGCGACGGTTACAATCGCGCGGTCAATTGCGCTTGATTCCGGTGTGGCCACGGCCCTTTCCGGCGACGCGGCGGCAGGCACTCCCGGGCGCAAGCGCCCACCGCGCCGTCGGAACAACACCCTGCCGGGGATCAGTTCGCCCGCAACAGGCGCAGCGCGTCGAGGATCGCGGCATGGGTGTTGCGCGCGGCCACCGCATCGCCGATGCGGAACAGCTCGAACGCGCCCGCGGGGTTGCGCCGCAGCGCCTGCGGCCGGCCCTCGAGCAGCGCCACGGTATCGACCTCGCCCAGATTGCGCGACAGCGGCTTCAGCGCGAAGTAAAGCTCGTCGAGCGGCAGGGTGCCGTGGTTCACCACCACCTGATCGACCAGCCGCTCAAGCTGCGCCGGGCCGTAATCCGAGCCGAGCACGGCGCGCAGCCGGTTGCCCTCGCGCCGCACCGCCGCCAGCCGCCAGGTGACGGTGAAGCGCGCCTCCGCCGCCTGCAGCGCACGGACATAGGGCACAAGGTTCATCCCCATCACCTCGGGTGCAAAGCTGCGGTCGGGGGTGACGATCTCGACCCGCGCGCCGGCCTGTACCGCGGCCTGCGCTGCCATCAGCCCGGCATGGTCGCCCGCCTCGTCAAAGACCAGCACCTCGGCGCCGGGCTTCACATCGCCCGACAGGATGTCCCAGGCGGTGACGACCTCGGCCGCGCCCTCGGTCAGCGCGCCGGTGCCCGGCAACCCGCCGGTGGCGACGATGACAAGGTCGGGCGCCGTCGCCAGCACGTCCTCGGCCTCGGCCCAGGTATTGAACTGGAACGTCACTCCCAGCTTCACGCATTGCACATGCCGCCAGTCGACAATGGCCAGCATCTCGCGCCGCCGCTCCTGCCGGGCGGTCAGGCGGATCTGCCCGCCGGGGGCGTCGGCGGCCTCGAGCACGGTCACCGCATGGCCGCGCTCGGCCGCGACGCGGGCGGCCTCGAGCCCGCCAGGCCCGGCACCGATCACCGTGACCCGGCGTGGGCCCGGGGCGCGCGCGATCGCATGCGGCAGCTCGCGCTCGCGCCCGCTCGAGGGGTTGTGCAGGCACAGCGCCATGCCGCCCTGATAGATCCGGTCGAGGCAATAGTTCGCGCCGACGCAGGGGCGGATCTCCTCCTCCCGCCCCGCCACCAGTTTCGCCACCAGATGCGGGTCGGCGATATGGGCGCGGGTCATGCCGACCATGTCGAGCTTGCCCGAGGCGATGGCATGGCGCGCTGTCGCCACGTCGGGGATGCGGGCGGCATGGAAGGTGGGCAGGCCCGAGGCAGCGCGGATCTCGCCCGCAAAGTCGAGATGCGGCGCCGAGGCCATGCCCTGCACCGGGATCACATCGGTCAGCCCCGGGTCGGTGTCGATATGGCCGCGGATCACGTTCAGGAAATCGACCATGCCGCTGTCCGACAACCGCCGGGTGATCTCGAGCCCCTCGGCCCGGCCGATGCCGCCCGGCAGCCGCTCGTCCGCGACGAAGCGCAGCCCGACGATGAATTTTTCGCCCACCCGGCGGCGGATCGCCGAGAGCACTTCAAAGGAAAAGCGCATCCGGTTCTCGAGCGAGCCGCCCCAGGGCGCGTCAAGCTCGTTCGTCAGCGGCGACCAGAACTGATCGAGCAGGTGGCCATAGGCCTCGAGCTCGATCCCGTCGAGCCCCGCCGCCTGCATCCGCTCGGCGGCATCGGCGTAATCGGCAATGATCCGGGCAATGTCCCAGTCCTCGGCGCGTTTCGGCGCGGCGCGGTGCGCGGGCTCGATCTTCGATCCCGGGGCAACCGTCGGCAGCCAGTCGCCGCGGTCCCAGCGGGTGCGCCGGCCGAGATGGGTGAGCTGGATCATCACCGCGGCGCCGGCGTCGTGGCACTCCTCGGTCAGCGCCCGCATCCAGCCCACGACCTCGTCCTTCCAGGCGAGCACATTGCCGAAGGCGGGCGGGCTGTCGCGCGAAACCGAGGCCGAGCCCGCCGTCATCGTCAGAGCCACCCCGGCCCGGGCGCGTTCGACATGATAGGCGCGGTAGCGCTCCTTCGGCATGCCGTCCTCGGTATAGGCGGGCTCGTGGCTGGTGATGAGAATGCGGTTGCGCAAGGTGAGGTGCTTGAGCTGGAACGGCTGCAGCAGCGGATCGGTCGACATCGGGGCCTCCGGGTGGGGTGACAGGGGCAGCAGGACAGGACTGTTCACATGTGTCAAGATTCGTGTTCACCAGTGAACGCGTTCTTGTCGCGCGCGCCGCGATCGCCTAGGATGCAGGCATGACGGATGACAGCGAAAGCACAGCGCGCGGCTCGCGCGAGGGTTGGCTCGCGGCGGCCTATGCGGCGCTGATCGAGGGCGGCATCGACGCGGTGAAGATCCAGCCGCTCGCGCGCGGGCTCGGCCTTGCGCGCACCAGCTTCTACTGGTTCTTCGACAGCCGCGAGGCGCTGCTTGCGGCGCTCGCCGACCGATGGGAGGCGACCACCACCCGGCCGCTGATCGCCGCAAGCCGCGATTATGCCGAGACCGAGACCGAGGCGATGCTGAGCCTGATCGGCTGCTTCCTGCGCCCCGAGACCTTCGATGCGCGGCTCGAGTTCGCGGTGCGGGGCTGGGCGCTGGCCGATCCGGCGATGATGGCGCGGCTGCGCGCGGCCGATGCCGAGCGGCTGGCGGCGCTTGGCGCCATGCTTGCCCGCTGGGGCCACCCGCCGCAGGATGCCGACGTGCGCGCCCGCACCATCTACCTCGTGCAGATCGGCTATATTTCGATGCAGGTCGCCGAAGACCTCGAGACCCGCCTTGCCCGCATCCCGAACTATGTCGAGATCTACACCGGCCGGCCGCCCGAGCCGCGCGAGATCGCTCGCTTTCGCGCCCGCTTCGGCGCGCCCGCCTGAGGCCCCTGCCCTGCCGGGGCTGGAACGCGGCCCCCGACCGGGCTAGAAGGCGCGAAAGGAGAACGCGCATGAAGCTTTGGGTCGGGCTCGGCAATCCGGGCGAGAAATACGCCGGCAACCGGCACAACATCGGCTTCATGGCCGTCGACCGGATCGCCGCGGACCACGGCTTCGGGCCCTGGCGCAAGGGCTATCACGGCCAGGTCAGCGAGGGGCGCTTCGGCTCGACCCGGGTGATCTTGCTGAAGCCCGAGACCTACATGAACGACTCGGGCCGCTCGGTGCGGGCTGCGGCGGATTTCTACAAGATCCCGCTCGAGGAGATTACCGTCTTCCACGACGAGCTTGATCTGGCCCCCGGCAAGTGCCGGCTCAAGCATGGCGGCGGGCACGCCGGGCACAACGGGCTGCGCTCGATCCATGCGCATCTGGGCGAGGCCTATGGCCGGGTGCGTCTCGGCATCGGCCATCCGGGCGACAAGGCGCGGGTGGCGAATTACGTGCTGGCCGATTTCGCCAAGGCGGAACAGACGTGGCTCGATGACCTGCTGCGCGGGATCTCGGACGGGGCACCGGCGCTTGCCGCGGGCGACGAGAGCCGCTTCCTGAATGCGGTGTCGCTGCGCACCGCGCCGCCGCGCAGCTCGGCCGGGACGAAGGCCCCGAAGAGCGAGGGCGCGGCCACCGCGAAACCCGCGACGACCGAAGCGGCGGCGGGGACGGCAGCGGCGGGGGAAGACACCCGCACGCCGCTGGAAAAGCTCGCCGACCGCTTCAGGCGGTGAACCGGATCACCAGTGCCCGGTGTTGGGCATGCTGAGCCAGGGCTCGGCCGGCGCCTTCGCCGCGCCGATCTGCAACAGCTCAATCGAGATGTTGTCGGGCGAGCGCACGAAGGCCATGTGACCATCGCGCGGCGGGCGGTTGATCGTCACCCCGGCCGCCTGCAGCTTCTCGCACATCGCATAGATGTCCTCGACGCCATAGGCGAGATGGCCGAAATGGCGGCTGTCGGAGGGCAGACCGGCGTCGCCGTCCCAGTTCCAGGTCAGCTCGACCGGGCAGTCTTCCTGCCCCTCGGGCGCCATGAAGACCAGCGTGAAGCGGCCACCCTCGTTGTCGATCCGGCGCGTCTCCTTCAGGCCCAGAAGTTCGTAGAAGGCCATGCTCTTTTCCAGGTCGAGCACCCGGACCATGGTGTGCAGATAACGGATTTTCATGTCTCACCTCCTGTCGCGCCGAAGCTAAGGCGCGGCGCCCGCCTGTCCAGTCAGAATGCCGAGCGCAACCGCAGCGTGACGCCGATCTCGTCGCTTTCGTAGAGCGAGACGTTCGAGTTCGTGTGCACGTAGCGCAGGCCAAGCTCGGGGGCGAAGCCCATGTACCCTGCCTGGCTCAGCACCCCCTGCACGCCAAGCGACAGCTCGGTGTCGCGCCGGCCGTCCGTCGCATAGGGCGAGTGCGCATAGTCGCGCCAGTCGAGCCCGGCAGAGAGGCCGAGCGACACCCCGGCGACCGGCTTTGCCAGCTGATAGCCCAGCGACAGCGCCGCACGGTCGTGATCGACCTGCGAGGACGGGGATTGCACCTGCTCGATCTCGGCACCGACCATCAGCTCGCCAAAGCGGAAGCGCTGCGTGAGCTGCGTGTCAAGCCCGCTCAGCGTCGCCGAATTTCGGTCGTCGTCGCGCCGCCACTGCCGCTCGAAGGAGGTTCCAAGGCGCAGTTGCCGGCCCGGCGCGATCGCCCAGCTTCGCCCACCTTCGACCCGCAGGTAATCGGAAAGGGGCGCACCGCTGTAGACGTTGTGCCCCGCGGTCAGCCGCCCGTCCCACTCGCCGCCGCCCGCTGCGCGGCGGCGCTGCGTCAGATAGGCCTCGGTCGCGAAGAAGGCGAAATCGGAGCCTTTCACCCCGGGGGCCTTGCGCTCGGACGAGCTGCTGAGCTGATAGCTCCGCCCGCCGATGTTGACCCCGAGCACAGTGCGTTGCGCGGGGCTTTCCGAAACCGTGTATTCGAGATTGGCACTCAGCCGGTATTCAAGCCCCGACAGCGCCTGTGCCGATCCGGGCAGGGTGAAGGGAATGCCGTAGAGCCACAGCGTGTCGCTCGAGGAGCCTCCGTTCACGTTCGATGAAGGCGCAACGCCGAAATCGAGGCGGAAGGACAGCGGATTGCGCGCCCGCACGTAGCGGAAATCCTGGATCGCGCGGCGCCTGGCGGCGTCGTTCGGGGCCTCCTGCACGGCACGGCGCAACCAGTATTGCGCAATCGTGCGCCGCCCGTCCGAAGCCTCGGCCTGCGCCCGCGCCAGCGCTGCGGCATAGCGCTGCGCCCCGTCCCCGGCCCCCGCCCAAACCCGCTTCGCGGCCGCCCGCGCCGCGGCGAAATTGCCAAGGTCCCGCTCGGCCTGCGACAGCAGAAGCTCGGCGCGCAGATCGCGCGGATTGCGCGCCAAAAGCGCCAGCGCCGCCTCCCGCGCCACGGCGGGCCGGCCGTGCACAAGCGCCGCGCGAGCGATCTCGTAAAGCCCCTCGGGCGCCACCTCGATACCTGCGCCGCCGGTCGCGGCCGTCCCGGCCAGCGCCGGCCCCGCCCCGCCAAGCGCGAGCGCACCGAGAAGGCACAGGGCCACAAGACCCCGTGCTGTGGTCGAGCGGACCGGTCTCATGCCCAAGCGTCAGCGCCGGGTCAGGAGGAAGCCGCCGGTCTCGCGCGTGGTGAAGGCACCGCGCGGATCGTCCGACGTAGCGACGATGATGCCCACCACCTCCTCGGCATTGTCGCCCGAGATGATGGCGTAATAATTGCCCTCCTCGAACGCGCTGATTGCGCCTCCCGCACCGGTGGTGAAGGAATGCGCCTGGCCGCTGATCTCGCCGTTCGCGGTCATCACCCCCGGGCCGACGTCGAAGGTCAGCGTCGGCAGGACCGTCACGCCCGAGCCCATCGCCGTCAGGATCTCCGAGGTGATGTCGTTGCCGTCGATGTCATAGACCCGGCGGTTCTCGACATAGCCACGCACCGCGTTGCCATTGTTGAAATCCTCGAAGTCGATCGCCATGGTCATGTCGCCGCGCGCATATTCGAGCCCGGCCCGGCCTTCGAAATCGCGCAGCGCCGCATATTCGCCGCTGTAGGCCGCCTGCCCCGTCGTCGGCAGCGTGACCCGGCCGTTGCGCTGATAGATGAAGCCGCCGAAGCCGTAGTTCACATAGGACCCGGTGCGCACGATCGCCAGCTCGACCTGGCCGCTGTCGCTCACCCCGTAAAGGGCACGGTGGGTGAACTGGCCGATCGGCACGCCGGTGGCGTCATCGGGATAGAGCTGTGGCCCCTCGTAGACGGCAAACCGCCCGAGGCTGCCCACCGCTGTGCCGCGCGTATAGGGCGTGTTCGCCCCGTCGAAGGCGAGGTTGTCGACCAGGAAGGTGTCGTCGGCGCGATTGTAGGTGAAGCCGGTCGCATAGCCGTTGCCGTTATCGTCCTTCGCCTCGTAGCGCACGATCTTGGAGCGTGGCGACGGGCTCGCGGTGCCCGGCGGCAGGGTGCTGTCGCTGTCGATGCCCCCATCCGTGCCACCGCCCGTTCCGCCGTCCGTTCCGCCGTCCGCCGGTCCGACCACCGCCGCCCCACCACATGCCGAAATCATCAGAACTGCCGCAAGCGGCAAAACGAACTTGAACATTATGGAATCTTTCTATGAGCCTGCCTCGCCGGGCAGGGTGCCGAAGCGGCCCCGGAAAGTCAATTCAGCCACACGTTTTCGCGAGCCGCGGAGCCGCGTCGTGACCCGGCAACGACACCTGCGACGACGGCCGCATCATGTCGCGGTTCCGCGCGCCCGCCCCGCCAGATATAGTGCGACCCGAATCTATCCCGGAGGACCCCATGCCGCTCACCCCTGAACAGGAAGCCGAGATCGCCGCACAGCGCGCCACCGCCTCCCCCACCCTGCGCACCACCGCCCCGGGGATGGAGGCGCATCTCTACACCGCGCATCCGGTGCTCGACCACGGTCTGGTGCGGGTGATCGACTACATGGGCGACGACGCGGCGATCTGCCAGGCGGCGCGCGTGAGTTACGGCCGCGGCACCAAGGCGGTCAGCGACGACCGCGGCCTGATCCGCTATCTGATGCGGCACTGGCACTCGACGCCGTTCGAGATGTGCGAGGTCAAGTTCCACGTCAAGCTGCCGGTCTTCGTCGCCCGGCAATGGATCCGCCACCGCACCGCCAACGTGAACGAATATTCGGCGCGCTATTCGATCCTCGACCGCGAGTTCTACATCCCCGCGCCCGAGAACCTTGCCGCGCAGTCCACCGTGAACAACCAGGGCCGCGGTCAGGTGCTGGAAGGGGCCGAAGCCGCGCGCGTGCTCGACCTGCTGCGCGAGGACGCGATGCGCAGCTATGACCATTACGAGGACATGCTGACGCCCGACGCCGAGGCCGGCAAGCTGGGCCTTGCGCGCGAACTTGCGCGGATGAACCTGCCCGCGAACATCTACACGCAGTGGTACTGGAAGATCGACCTGCACAACCTCTTCCACTTCCTGCGCCTGCGCGCCGACACCCACGCGCAATACGAGATCCGGGTCTATGCCGAGACCATGTGCGCGATCGTCAAGGACTGGGTCCCCGCCGCCTACGAGGCCTTCGAGGATTACCGTCTGGGCGGGGCGACCCTGTCGGGCAAGGCGGTCGAGGTGCTGAAACGCCGGCTGGCCGGCGAAGCGGTGACGCAGGAGACTTCCGGCATGAGCAAGGGCGAATGGCGGGAATTTGTGGGGGTGTGGGGATGACTACCCCCCCCACGCTCGCCATCTTTGCCTTGCGCAAGAGATGTTGTGCCATAAGAAGGAGTTCGAGCGCCAAATTAGCATCATCCACCCAGCCAAACTCATGAGTAGCAGGGTTTCGTATACCCAGCATAACACCAGAAAATATCTGATGGTAGCCGCGCTGCTCATCTTTTTCAGAAGCAGTGTGGCGGTCCGACCAATAGAGCTTTGGGCATTTTGGCGAAAAAGCTTGATCCATGAGAACAACACCCGACTGTGCCAGGCCTGACCGAGCTGCAACAAATTTATCCAGCGCCTTGTAAGCTTCAGCCACCGCAATACTATAATGCCCAGACGCAAAGAGATCGCGGGCAACATTAACTATTTCCGGCTCGACCACAGCCTGCGTGAAACGAGCAGTTCCTCCTTCATCATTGCTCAACCCATCTTCAAGATTCAATGTCTTAGGAACAGGCAACGCAAGAATTGAACCCGCAGCACCTAATTCAACCAAGAGCTCCTGAAATCTTTTAACACGCTCAAGCATCCCGGAGATATTTCCTCATCGCCGAAAAAATCGCTTCTATCTGCTCAGTCGAAGCATCAGCACTAATGTGAATCTGCAAATTCACATTAAGAGGAAGACTTTCGATTGCTGTCGGCGCAGTGACCCGTCCATGCGCCTTAAATTCCGCAGGAGGCGTTGTAGCCGCAGGCTCGGTGATGGCATCTGCCTTCCGCGTAGGCTGTCGCGCAATCGCTTTCGATTTTGAACCAGACATTGGTACGCTGTTCGGCTCCGGGCTTGTAAGCAGAACATAAAATGCGGCTTTGTTCCTCGCCGCCCCTTCACCTAACCCCTGATGCATGAACCAAGTGGTGACACGTTGCCGATCAACCTCGCCAGGCGGAGCCATCGAAACCAAAGCCTCTGGATACACGGAGTTTGCTATTTCCGTAATGGCCTCAGCATAGCTCTCATCCATCCGCCACTTACCCGCGAGCTCCGTCCCACGAAGCTCATCGTCAAGTATGCCAACCTTTTGAAATTCCTTGAGATACTGCCGTGCGGCAACTGGCTGCACGCCAAGCACTGCGGCTACGGTATTCTCATCGAACTTCCCGCGCGGCGTTTTCTGCAGAACTTGCCTAACCCCCCACCACACTGAGGCGGGGATTTGGGGAAACGAAATATCGGCCATGTAGTCCCTCTCAATTCGACAATTATCAATGATTACGCTTGAATATACGTGCGATCTAGACTTGTTGTTGAAATCATGGCCAGAAATCCAGCCACCCCCATGACTCACCGCTTCCACGCCCCGCAATCCCGTGACCTCCCCCTCGCCCTGCGCGAACTCCGCGCGGGGCGGAAGCTCACGCACTGGATCTGGTGGATCTTCCCACAGCTCGCCGCGCTCGGCCGCTCGTCGCGGGCCATCGAATACGGGCTGCGCGATCTCGCCGAGGCGCGCGCCTATCTGGCCGACCCCACCCTGCGCGCGAACCTGATCGCGGCGGCCGAGGCGGTGCTCACCCATCCCGACACGCCGATCGACACCATCATGGGCCCCGTCGACGCGCTGAAGCTGCGCTCCTGCGCCACGCTCTTCGAGGCGGCCTCGGAGGGGCGCGAGCCGGTCTTCGCGCGCCTCCTCGACACCTTCTATGCCGGTGAGCGCTGCCCGCTCACCCGCGCCGCGATCACAGCCGCGCCACCCAGTCCCTGAGCACCGCGACCGCCTCGGGCTCGTCGAGGAAGGGGATATGGGCGCGGCCCGGCACCTCGGCAAACAGCATGTCGGGGCGGCGGCGGCGCATCTCGGCCGCAGCACCCGCCCCCAGCAGGTCGGAATTCGCACCGCGGATCAGCGCAAGCGGCAGCCCCGCGCAGGCGTCGAACAGCGGCCAGGCCTCGGGCACGCTGCCATCGGCCGGGAAGGCCGAGACGAAGGCCTCGCGCAGCGCCGGGTCATAGTTGATCTTCACCCCCTCGGGCGTCTCGAGGTAGTGACGTTCGACCTCCTCGCGCCAGCGGCGCGCCGGCACGCCCTCGAACCCCGCCATCACCGAAGGCAGCTTCGCCGCCAGCTCGTCGAAGGTCTGCGCCGCCGGGTTGCGGCCGATATAGGCGAAGATCTTCATCAGCCCGTCCTTTTCCAGCGCCGGGCCGACGTCGTTCAGGCACAGCCCGGTGACGCGGGGCTTCGCGACGGCGGCCAGATACATGCCGATGAGCCCGCCGCGCGAGGTGCCGAGGATCGCCGCCGAGGCCAGCCCGAGATAGTCGAGCAGCGCCAGGGCATCCGCCCCCTCGCGCGGCACGGTATAGGTGGCGGCACCGGTCCAGTCGCTGGCGCCACGGCCGCGGTAATCCATCCGGATCACCCGACAGCCCGCCAGCGCCGGCAGCGCATAGTCGAAGTCGCGCCCGGTGCGGGTGAGCCCCGCCAGCGCCAGCACCGCCGGCCCCTCGCCCGCGTCGCGATAGCCGATCCGCGCCCCGTCATCGGCGGTAAAGAATTGAACTTCGGTCATGTTTTCCCTCTTGGCACCGGCCCCTGCCCCGCTACCTTAGCGGCAAAGAAGGAGAAGACCATGCCCGAGACGCTGGAAAAGATGCAGGCGCGCCTCGCGGAGCTCGAGGCACAGATCGAGGAGGAGTGGGAGCGGCGGCGCGACCGGCTCGGCTATCACCTCGAGCGCGGGCGGGTGGTCTTTGGCGAGGGTGTGCGCGAGGCGCATCGGCACGCCCGGGTCAACCTGTGGCTGTTCCTGCGCCGCACCCGGCCGCTCGTCGTGCTGACCGCGCCGCTGATCTACGCCGTGGTGGTCCCCTTCGCGCTGCTTGATCTGTTCGTCACGGTCTACCAGGCGGTCTGCTTTCCGGTTTACGGCATCCAGAAGGTGCGCCGGCGCGACCATGTGGTGATCGACCGCCATCACCTGGCCTATCTGAACGGCATCCAGAAGCTGAACTGCATGTATTGCAGCTATGGCAACGGCGTCATCTCCTATGTCCGCGAGGTGGCGGCGCGGACCGAGAAATACTGGTGCCCGATCAAGCACGCGCGGCGGATGAAGGGCGCGCATGTCTATTACGGCGAGTTCTGCGATTTCGGCGATGCCGAGGCGTTCCAGAAGGAAACGCCGCGGCTGCGGCACGAGCTGCGCAAGGTCGACCCGCCGGCGAAGGACTGACGGTAGCAAAAAGGGCCCCCGAAGGGGCCCCCGCATCGCGCGCCTTCCGGCTCAGAGGTTTTCCGGCTGCGGCATGCCAAGCACGTGATAGCCGCAATCGACCATCACGATATCGCCGGTCGAGCAGGCGCCATAGTCCGAGCACAGCCAGACCGCGGTGCCGCCCACCGCCTCGAGCGTTGCATTCTGCCGCAGCGGGCTGTTCGCCTCGGTGTGGCGGAAGGTCTTGCGCGCGCCGCCGATCGCGGCACCGGCGAGGGTCTTCATCGGCCCGGGCGAGATCGCGTTCACCCGGATCCCCTGCGGGCCGAGGTCGTTCGCGAGATAGCGCATCGAGGATTCGAGCGCGGCCTTCGCCACGCCCATCACGTTGTAGAACGGCGTCACCCGGTTCGAGCCGCCATAGGTCAGCGTCACCAGCGAGCCGCCCTCGGGCATCAGCTCGGCGGCGCGACGCGCCACGTCGATGAAGCTGAACACCGAGATGCACATCGAGTTCTTGAAGTTCTCGCGGCTGGTGTTGATGAACCGCCCGGCAAGCTCGTGCTTGTCGGAATAGGCGATGGCGTGGATCAGGAAGTCGATCGTGCCCCATTCCTCCTTGAGCCGGGCGAAGGCGGCATCGAGGCTCGCATCATCGTTCACGTCGACATCGACAAGCAACGTCGAGCCGAGCGAGGCCGCCAGAGGTGCCACCCGCTTGCCGAAAGCCTCGCCCTGATAGGAGAAGGCAAGTTCCGCCCCCTCCGCCGCCAGCGCCGACGCGATGCCCCAGGCGATCGAGCGGTCGTTCGCGACCCCCATCACCAGGCCGCGCTTGCCCTTCATCAACTCCGCCATGTCCTGCCTGTCCCGTTCAGTCCCGATATTTGCTCATCACCAGAGTCGCATTGGTGCCGCCGAAGCCGAAGCTGTTCGACAGCACCGAGTCGAACTCCACGTTCTCGCGCAGAGAGGTGGCAATCTCCTCGGGCCGGATCGCCGGGTCAAGCTGGGTGATGTTGGCCGAGGCGGCGATGAAGCCGCCCTGCATCATCAGGAGGCAATAGATCGCCTCGTGCACGCCGGTGGCGCCCAGGCTGTGGCCGGTGAGCGACTTGGTCGAGGAGACCGGCGGCACCGAGCCCTCGCCGAAGACGCGGCGCACCGCATCCATCTCGGTCACGTCGCCGGCGACCGTCGAGGTGCCATGCGCGTTGATATAGCTGACCTTGCGGCCTTCGGGCAGGGTGTCGAGGGCAAGCCGCATCGAGCGTTCGCCGCCCTCGCCCGAGGGCGCAACCATGTCATAGCCGTCCGAGGTGGCGCCGTAACCGGTGAGCTCGGCATAGATCTTGGCGCCGCGCGCCTTCGCGTGTTCAAGCTCCTCGAGCACCACGATGCCGCCGCCGCCCGCGATGACGAAGCCGTCGCGCGTCACGTCGAACGGCCGGCTCGCGGTCTCGGGCGTGTCGTTGTATTTCGAGCTCATCGCCCCCATCGCGTCGAACAGGCAGCTGAGCGTCCAGTGCAGCTCCTCGCCGCCGCCGGCGAAGACGATGTCCTGCTTGCCCATCTGGATCAGCTCGGCGCCGTTGCCGATGCAATGCGCCGAGGTCGAGCAGGCCGAGGTGATCGAATAGTTCACGCCCTTGATCTTGTAGGGCGTGGCGAGGCAGGCCGAGGCGGTCGAGGACATGCAGCGCGTCACCATGAACGGCCCCATGCGCTTCGGCGCGCCCTTGGTGATGACGATCTGATGCGCCTCGAAGAAGTTCGAGGTCGAGGGACCGCCCGAACCGACGATCAGCCCGGTGCGCGGGTTCGACACGTCGTCCGCCTCAAGCCCGGCATCGGCGATCGCCTGCTCCATCGACAGGAAGGCATAGGCGGCGCCTGGCCCCATGAAGCGCAGGTTGCGCTTGTCGATATGGTCCTCGAGCGTGATCTTCGGCTCGCCCTTGACCTGGCTGCGGAAGCCATGCTCGGCGTAATCGGGCGCGAAGACGATGCCCGAGCGGCCGGCCTTCAGGCTGGCAGTGACTTCGGCAGCGGAATTGCCGATCGGCGAGACGATGCCCAGACCGGTGATGACGACGCGGCGCATGGTGGCCTCCTCAGTGTTCGGGGGTCAGCTCTCGGAGAGCGCGACCTTCATGTCCTTGACGATGTAGATCACTTCGCCATCGGCCTCGACGATGCCGTCGGCGACGCCCATGGTCAGCCGGCGGGTCTGCAGCGCCTTGGTGAAATCGACCTTGTAGGTCAGCATCTTGCGATCGGGGCGCACCATGCCGGTGAGCTTCACCTCGCCGACGCCAAGCGCATAGCCCCGCCCCTGCCAGCCGCGCCAGCCGAGGTTGAAGCCGGTCAGCTGCCACAGCCCGTCAAGGCCGAGACAGCCGGGCATGATCGGGTTGCCCGGGAAATGGCATTCGAAGAACCACAGGTCCGGGGTGATGTCGAATTCGGCGACGACATGGCCCTTGCCATGCAACCCGCCATCGGCCGAGATCTCGGTGATGCGGTCCATCATCAGCATCGGCGGCGCCGGCAGCTGGGCATTGCCCGGCCCGAACAGCTCGCCGCGCGCGCATTTCAGCAGATCCTCTTTCCCGAAGCTCGTCGGAAAGCCAGCCATCGACACGTGTCCCCCCAGTGGTTTGCCCCTTCCCTCTATCACCCGCGCAGGCGCACGTGCAAGGGCCGGCCCTGCCGCAGGTGCCCCCCGGTGCGGGCAGCAAGCCCCCGCCCGGCGCCGATTGCCCATTGAAAGCCTCGGCTTTCGTGCAATATAGATTGGCTCTGGAGACATGACCGTGACATCGATGCTTGCACATGAGCGAGGTCAGCGCTGGCTGACCGAGGGCGGGCTGCGCCCGACGCGGCAGCGGCTTTCGCTGGCGTCTCTGCTGGTGGGCGACGGCCTGAACCGCCATGTCACCGCCGAAAGCCTCTATGCCGCGGCGCTCGAGGCGGGCGAGAAAGTGTCGCTCGCCACCGTCTACAACACGCTGCGCGCCTTTTGCGAGGCCGGGATCATGCACGAGATCACCGTCGACGGCACGCGCAGCTATTTCGACACCCGGATCGACGATCACCCGCATTTCTTCTGGGAAGATGACAACCGCCTGTCGGATGCCTCGCCCGAGGAGCTGGAAATCGCGCATCTGCCCGAGCCCCCCGCCGGCACCGAGATCAGCCGCGTCGATGTGGTGATCCGCCTGCGCCGCAAGGGCTGAGCCCGCTCAGCCCCCGGGCGTCCAGGCATAATGCACCACCGGATGGCCGCGCTCCGGATGCCGCCCCTCTTGCGCCCTCACCAGCCCGGCCCGCTCGTAGAAGGCGCGCGCTGGGGCATTCTGTGCCCAGGTGTAGAGCGTGAACCCCGCCGGCATCCGCTGCTTTGCCAGATCGAGGAGCTGCCGGCCAAGCCCCTGTCCGATCCGGTCGGGCCGCACGAAGATCTCCTCGAGCACGCCGCGCGCGGGCGCGAGCGCCAGGAAGGCGACGATCTCGCCCGCCTCCTCGGCCACCGTCACCTCGGGCCAGAGCGTGCCGAGCGCGGCCTCGACCCGTTCGCGCAGAAACTCGGGCGAGGGCAGGTTCGGCGCCCCGCCGTGGCCCGCGCTTGCGTGCCAGATCCGCGCGATGGCGGCCCGGTCCGCGGCACCGGCCGGACGTAGAAGGATCGTGTCCATGGAAGCCTCCGAAAACAGCCCCGCCCCTCACGGGACAAGAATGACCTTGCCGGAAAAGCTCCGGTCCTCGAGCCGGCGATGCGCCTGCGCACCATCGGCCAGTGCGAAGGTCTCGATCGGCGGCACCTGCAAGACGCCCTCGCGCAGTGCCGCGAACAACGCCGCGCTGCGCCGCGCCCGCTCGGCATGACTGTCGAGGTAATCCCACAGCTCGGCGCCGCGCAGCGCCTTGGAGGTCTGCATCAGCACCAGCGGGTCGACCGGCTTCGGCGCGGCGTCCGACATGCCATAGGTGACGATCACGCCACGGCTCCGCGCCGCCGCGATGCTTTGCTCCAGCGTCGAACCGACGGCATCATAGACCACATCGGCCCCGCCGCCCGTCGTCTCGCGCACCGCCGCGACCCAGTCGATGTCATAGCCCAGCGTGACCCCGGCCCCGAGGTCCTGCGCGATCTGCCGCTTGGCGGGCGACGAGGCCAGCGCGATCACCTGCGCCCCCTTCGCCCGGCAAAACCGGATCAGATGCCGCCCGACGCCACCCGCGGCCGAATGCACGACGACCCAGTCGCCCGGGCGGATCACGGCGCTGTCATGGCTCAGATACTGCGCGGTCAGCCCCTGCAGGAGCACCGCCGCGGCGGTCTCGAAACCGATATCCTCGGGCAGCGGGATGGCACGATCGACCGGCACGTTCAGTTGCGTGACATTGGCGCGCGCGACATCGACGAAGCCGATGCGATCGCCGAGCTTCGGCCCGCTCACCCCCTCGCCAAGCGCCGAGACCACCCCCGCCCCCTCGTAGCCGTTGACATAGGGCGGCTCGCCCAACCCGCGATAGGCGCCCCGGCGGCGATAGATATCGGCAAAGTTCACCCCGGCCGCCCGGACGTCGACCAGCACATGGCCGGGCAGAACCGCGGGATCGGGGCATTCGCGATACTGCAGCACCTCGGGCCCGCCGAAGCTCTCGAACTGAAGCGCAAACATGCATGGCCCCCAGCAGACTCGTTCGGGTCGTCAGTATGGCCCCCGGGCGCCTGACCGCAATGGCGGATTGCCGTGGCACCGAAACGCAAAAGGCGCCCGGAAGGGCGCCTTTCAAACCGGGTCGGGGCGAAGGATCACTCCTTCGCGCGCTCGACGTAGGAGTTGTCGGTGGTGTTGATGATGATCTTGGTGCCGACGCCGATATGCGGGGGCACCATCACGCGGATGCCGCCGGTGCAGGTCGCGGGCTTGTAGGAGGACGAGGCGGTCTGGCCCTTGACCACCGGCTCGGTCTCCTCGACTTCGACGGTGACCTTCTGCGGCAGCTCGATCGACAGCGCCACGCCCTCGTGGGTCAGCATCCACACCCGGATGCCGTCGCGCAGGTGGACCTTGGCGTCGCCCACGACATCCTCGCTCACCGCGATCTGGTCGTAGGTTTCGGGGTTCATGAAGTGATAGCCTTCGCCGTCCTCGTAGAGGAAGTCATACTCGGCCTCGTCGACATGCGCCTTCTCGACGCTGTCGACGGTGCGCCAGCGCTCCGACACCTTCACCCCGTCCGAGATGCGGCGCATTTCGACCTGGGTCACCGAGTTGCCCTTGCCCGGGTGAACGTTTTCGGCGGTGAGCACGATGTAGAGAACACCGTCCATATCGAGGACGTTGCCCTTGCGGATCGAGGAGGCGATGACTTTGGCCATGATTGCGGTCCCTGGTTGTAGAAGGCAGGCTCTGGCGCCCGGATGGCTGAGCGCCTAAACCATCCGCAACGGAATTTCCAGTCGAAAGCCACAGAACATGTCCGAGACCCCGTGGTGGAACGCCGACCGGCATGCCGACCGCCGCCCGATCCTGCTCGCGCGCAACCGGACCCGGCGCGCGATCGGTGACTGGCTCGAGGCGCGCGACTTCATCGAGGTCGATCCCTCGGCCCTGCAGATCAGCCCCGGCAACGAGGCGCATCTGCACGCCTTCGCCACCACCGCGATCGGCAATGACGGGCTGCCGCATCCGATGTATCTGCACACCTCGCCCGAATTCGCGATGAAGAAGCTGCTGGCGGCAGGCGAGCGGCGGATCTTCGCCTTCGCCCATGTCTGGCGCAACCGCGAGCGCGGCAGCCGCCACAGCCCCGAGTTCACCATGCTCGAATGGTATCGGGTGGGCGAGGACTACACCGTGCTGATGGCCGATTGCGCGGCGATGCTGCGGCTTGCGGCCGAGGCGGCGGGGGTGCGGCTGTTCCGCTATCGCGGCACCGACTGCGATCCCTTCGCCGAGCCCGAGCGGCTGAGCGTCGCCGAGGCCTTTGCCCGCCATGCCGGCATCGACCTGCTGGCCACCTGCCGCGGCGCCGAGACCGACGCCGAAGCCCTGCGCGCGCAGTGCCGCGCCGTGGGGATCGGCGTTGGCGATGACGACACCTGGTCGCTGATGCTGTCGAAGGTGCTGGTCGAGAAGGTCGAGCCGCACCTCGGCCATGGCCGCGCCACGATCCTCGACCGCTATCCGGCGGCAGAGGCGGCGCTCGCCCGCCCCGCCCCCGATGACGACCGCGTCGCCGAGCGCTTCGAGCTCTATGCCTGCGGGGTCGAGCTGGCGAATGGCTTTGGCGAACTCACCGATGCCGCCGAGCAGCGCCACCGCTTCGAGCTGGAGATGGAGGAGAAGGCCCGGATCTATGGCGAGCGCTATCCGATCGACGAGGATTTCCTCGCCGCCCTCGCCCAGATGCCCGCGGCCAGCGGCATCGCGCTTGGCTTCGACCGGCTGGTGATGCTCGCCACCTCGGCGCCGCGGATCGACGACGTGCTCTGGACCCCGGTCGCCGATCCGGCTCAGAACGGCGACAGCACCCGGTAAAGCCGCAGCACCTCGAGCGGCACCAGCTCGAGCGTGCGCGCATGCGTCGCCTCGAGCACGACGGGCGGCGCGCAGCCCTCGTCATGCGCCTCGAGGAAGCGCCCCGCGCACAGGCACCAGCGGTCGCCGGGTTTCAGTCCGGTGAAGCCAAGCTCGATCCGCGGCGAGACGAGGTCGTTGCCGACATAGCTCGACCAGGCGAGGAACTCGGGCGTCATCACCGCGCAGACGGTATGCGCACCGGCATCCTCCCAGCATGTGTTGCAATGCCCGTCGCGGAAGAAGCCGGTACGCGGCGCCCCCGAGCACAGCTCGAGCGGCCCGCCCAGTACATTGACCGAAGGCTCCATCTCCATCGCGCGCTCCCCTTCAGGGAGCAGCCTGCGCGAGGGTGCGGAACATCGCAAGGTTTTCCTCGTTGACGCCCTCGGCATCAAAGCCGCGATCGGCGCTGTTCACCGCGATCACCACGCCCGCCGCGGGGTTCACGTAGATGTACTGGCCATAGATCCCGCGCGCCATGTAATCGCCGCCGTGATCGGCATTGTCGACCGGCACCCACCACTGGAAGCCATAGCCCGCCCCGTCCGCCGCCTGATGCGCGGTCGAGGCCGCGACCCAGTCCGCCGGCACGATCTGGCGCCCGTTCCAGAAGCCCTTTTGCAGCAACATCTGGCCGATCCGGGCATAGTCGCGCGTGTGCAGGTTCAGCCCGCCCAGCACGAAGCCCGTGCCCTCGCCATCGGTCAGCATCACCGGACTCGCCTCGAGCCCCATCGGCGCGATGATCCGCTCCTGCATCAGTTCGACCGGATCGCGCCCGGTGGCGCCGTGGATCACCATGCCGAGCACATGGGTGTCGATCGAGACATAGTGCATGTGGCGGCCCGGCGCCGTCGCCCGTGTCTTCAGCGAGGCCGCGAAGGCATCCATCGAGCCGCCGAGCGCCAGCACCCGGCCCATGCGGTTGATGTCAGAGCCGAAGTCCATGTAATCCTCGTTGAAGGCAACGCCCGAGGACATGGTCAGCACATCGCGGACCGTCGTGCCGTCATAGGCCGAGCCCTTCAGCGTGGGCACATACTCCGTCACCTGCGCGTCGAGATCGGGGATCTTGCCCTCGGCCACCACCGTGCCGAACAGCGCCGACAGCACCGATTTCGCCATCGACCAGCTGATCCGCAGATCCTCCGCGCCGGTGCCGAGGAAATAGTCCTCCTGCACAATCCTGCCCGCGCGCAGCATCACCAGCGCGGTGACCGTGCGGCGCGTGATCCAGTCGCGCTCGGCCGGGCGGATCGGTTCTTCCGCCCCCTTCGGCAGCGCCGAGACCGGCCCCGTGCCGCGGTCAAGCACGCGCGAGCGGAACAGCCGGTCCATGTGCGAGAAGTTCTGCACGATCCGCTGTTCCGAAAACAGCCCGTTCACCGCGATCAGCCGGGTGATCTCCTCGCGCTTCCAGACGCCCACGGCGATGGCAATCACCACCACCGCAAGCAGCACCCGCGCCCCGATCCGCATCATCCGCCGCATCCGTTCCTCCCTGCCGCGCCGACCGCGCCTGTCGCGGCCTGTACAGAGGGAAGCACGGCGCGCCCGGGCCCGGCAAGCCCGCCCCGGCGTCAGCCGCGGGGCTCAGTAGATGTAGCGGATCTGCTCGCTCCAGGCGTGCTCCATCCGGCGCAGGGTGCGGTTCATCTCCTCGATCCGGGCAAGATCGATCGCGCCGCGCGCCTCCATGCCGCGCGCCTGGCGGCGGAAGAGTTCGGCCACCGCATCGCGCATCCGCCGCCCCTTCGCGGTCAGCCGCACTCGCACCGAGCGGCGGTCGACCTCGCTGCGCTGGTGGTGCATGTAGCCGGTCTCGACCAGCTTCTTCAGGTTGTAGCTGACGTTCGAGCCCTGGTAATAGCCGCGCGATTTCAACTCGCCCGCGGTCACCTCGTTCTCGCCGATGTTGAACAGCAACAGCGCCTGCACCGGGTTGATGTCGAGCACCGCGGTGCGCTCGAACTCGTCCTTGATCACGTCGAGCAGCAGCCGGTGCAGCCGCTCGATCAGCGACAGGCTGTCGAGATAGCCCGCAAGCAGCACCGGCGGGGGGCAGTCCCGCTCCACCTCGTCGCGCACCGTCGTCATGGGGGTTTGAAAGGTCATCCGTCTCTCCCGCCGCTCGTTCCCGGATCGAGACTCGCGAAGAAAAGACAAATTTCCGTTAAACCCTCCCCGCCCGGCGGCTCAGGCGCGCACGTTCAGGTGCCGCGAGCGGGCGAAATGGGCGATGGTCGTCAGCAGTTCGGCATAGACCTCCGGGCAGGGCAGCGCGCCCGAGACCCACAGATAGAGGTCCTGGTCGTTTTCCTCGAGCAGCGCGTCATAAAGCGTCAGCGTCGCCTCGTCGAGCGAGGCGAGCATCTCGTCCGCCCAGGGGCCGAGGATCAGGTCCATCTCCTTGGTGCCGCGCCGCCAGCTGCGCATCCGCATCCGCTTCAGCCGCGCTTCGCTCGTCTCGACGATCATAGCCGCCCCCCTGTCATGAACCCGTCACGGGCTGTGCCACCTTGGCAGGGCACGCGTCAACCCCCGCCCTGCCTGCGTCTCTTGATCGCAGCCGGGGGCAGGCGTAAAGGATGCACCCGGCAGATTCAAACCGGAGCTCTCCCATGGCCTTCCTTTCCGACACGCTTGCGCGCGTGAAACCCTCGCCGACGATCGCGGTGACGAACAAGGCCCGCGAGCTGAAGGAGGCCGGACGCGACGTGATCGGCCTCGGCGCGGGCGAGCCCGATTTCGACACGCCCGAGAACATCAAGCGCGCCGCGATCGCCGCGATCGAGAGCGGCAAGACGAAATACACCGCCGTCGACGGCATCCCGGAACTGAAGAAGGCGATCTGCGCCAAGTTCGAGCGCGAGAACGGGCTGAGCTACAAGCCCTCGCAGATCACCGTCGGCACCGGCGGCAAGCAGGTGCTCTACAACGCGCTCGTCGCCACGCTGAACCCGGGCGACGAGGTGGTGATCCCCGCGCCCTACTGGGTGAGCTATCCCGACATGGTGCTGCTCGCCGGCGGCACCCCGGTCTTCGTCGAGGGCCGGATGCAGACCGGCTACAAGATCACCGGCGCGCAGCTGGAAGCGGCGATCACGCCGAAGACGAAGTGGTTCATCTTCAACTCGCCCTCGAACCCTTCGGGCGCCGCCTATTCGCGCGAGGAGCTGAAGGAGCTGACCGACGTGCTGATGCGTCACCCGCAGGTCTGGGTGATGTCGGATGACATGTACGAACACCTGACCTTCGGCGATTTCGAATTCGTCACCCCGGCGCAGGTCGAACCGGGCCTCTACGACCGCACGCTGACCTGCAACGGCGTCTCCAAGGCCTATGCGATGACCGGCTGGCGCATCGGCTACGCGGGCGGCCCGGAAGCGCTGATCAAGGCGATGGGCAAGGTGCAGTCGCAGTCGACCTCGAACCCCTGCTCGATCTCGCAATATGCCGCGGTCGAGGCGCTGAACGGGCCGCAGGACTACGTCAGCGAAAGCCGCAAGGCCTTCGAGCGCCGCCGCGATCTGGTGGTCGCCGCGCTGAACACCTGCCCGGGCATCACCTGCCCGACGCCCGAGGGCGCGTTCTACGTCTACCCCTCGATCGAGGGCTGCATCGGCAAGACCTCGAAGGGTGGCGTGACCATCGAGAATGACGAGGCCTTCGCCGCGGCGCTGCTCGAAGAGGCCGGCGTCGCCGTCGTCTTCGGCGCGGCCTTCGGCCTTTCGCCGAACTTCCGCATCAGCTACGCTACCTCGGACAGGGCGCTGACCGAGGCCTGCGCGCGGATCAAGGCCTTCTGCGAAGGGCTGAAGTAACAGGAGGCATGATGGCGGGCGATCTGCCGGACTACTATTTCCGCATCCGCGAGAATGGCGCGGCGGTGTTCAAGGTCGATACCGAGAACCGCCAGCGCCGGATCGAGATGGATCAGATCGCCGTCGTCAACATCCGCAACGGCGAGATCAAGCCGCAGGGCGACCGGCGGCTCACCGCCGAGGACCTGGCCGAGATCGAGGCCTGGATGGCAAGGCGCGTGGCCCTTCTGGCCGCGCGCGACATCGACGACATCCTGCGCGCGGTCGATTACCTCAACCTGACCACGCATTGGGTGCAGACCAAGGCGAGCGAGGCGCAGCTCGACGAGGTGAGCGACAGCCTGCTGCTGGCGATGCACGACCTGCGCACGGTGCTGGTGCGCAAGAAGGCCGAGCGGCTGATGAAGGGCCTGCCCGCCGGAGGCGGCGCCGACTGAACCGGCGCGAAGGGGGCGCTGCCCCCTCGCCGCGTGCCGCGGCTCACCCCCGGGATATTTTCAGCAATTGGAAGCGGGAAGGCGCTGATCTTCTCGAAGGCCCGGGGCTTTCTCCTTGCCCGAAATACCTCGGGGGTGAGCGGCGCGAGCCGCGAGGGGGCAGCGCCCCCTTACGTCGCGTGCAGCCAGGGGCCGCGCCAGAAGCGCAGGATCAGGATGGTCGCGGCGCAGACGAGCCCGCAGGCAAGGCCGAGCCAGAGCCCCACCCCGCCAAGACCGAGCACGAAGGCGAGGGCATAGCCCGCCGGGATGCCGATCAGCCAGTAGCAGGCGCCGGCCACCCACATCGGCACGCGCGTGTCCTGCACCCCGCGCAGCAGCCCCATCGCCATCACCTGTGTCGAATCGAAGAGCTGGAACAGCGCCGCCACCGCAAGCAGGCGGGTGGCGAAGCCGAGGATCGCCTGCGCCTCGGGCTTCGTGCCATCGAGGAAGGGGGCGATCAGCAGCTGCGGCGCGCCGAGGAACAGGCCGACCGACAGCAGCGCGAAGAGGAAGGACAGCAGCTGCGCTACCGCCGCGCCCATCCGCAGCCGCGCGAAATCGCGTGCGCCCCGCGCCCGCCCGACCTGCACCGTTGCCGCGTTCGACAGCCCCAAGTGCACCATGAACATGATCGAGGCGAGCTCGAGCGCGATGCCATGCGCGGCGAGCTGCTCGGTGCCGATCCAGCCCATCATCACCGCCGAGGCCTGGAACATCCCGGTCTCGAACAGCGCGGTGAGCCCGATCGGCATGCCGACGCGGAAGACCGCGCGGAAGACCTCCCAGTCGGGGCGCCAGAAGCGCTGGAACAGCCGGAAGCGGCGCAGGTCGGGCAGCCAGGCGGCATAGATCATCAGCAGCACCGCGGTGACGATCTGCACCGCGACCGAGGCCAGCGCCGCGCCGCGCAGTCCCATCTCGGGTGCGCCCCAATGGCCGAAGATCAGCGCCCAGTTCAGCGCCGCGTTCAGCCCGACCCCGACGAGGGTGACCCACATCACCATCTGCGTGCGCAGCTGTGCGCTGAGATAGGCGCGCAGCACCGCGATGATCAGCGCGGGCACCATGCCGAGCATGGCGACGCGCAGATAGTCCTGCGCCAGGGCCGCGGTTTCAGGCGCCTGGCCGAGCAGCCGCAGAAGCGGCCCCGAGAAGGCCATCACCGGCATCATCCCAAGCCCGAACAGGATCGACAGCCACAGCGCCATGCGCGCATCGCGCCGCACCTGGGTCTCGTCGCCCGCACCGAGCGCGGCGGCGATCTGCCCCATCACGGCATAGGAAAACCCCGAGCCGAGGATGAACAGGATGAAGAACAGCCCCGAGGCCAGCACCGCCGCGGCCAGCTCGGCCACGCCATAGCGGCCGAGCATCATCGTGTCGGTGACATGCAGCGCCATCTGCGCGAGGTTCGAGCCGACAAGCGGCAGCCCGAGCGCGAGCAGCGCACGGACATGGGCGGCGAGGGACAGCCGCGCCGGGGGGATCTGGGCCTGCGGTGAGAACATGGCCGGACGCTAGCCGAGCCGCCCGGCCACGGCAAGGCGGATGCTCAGTCGCGACGCCGGCCGGTGATCATCGGGGTGACCAGATCCTCGCGCTTCCACAGCCGGTAGAAGACGATGGCGCCGATGTGCAGCACGACGAGTGCCGCCACCAGCCAGGCGAGGCGATGATGCCAGGAGAGCGCGAAGCGGTTCCAGTCGGTCGAGACCCAGCCCGCGAGCGGCCCGGTGTTGATGTAATCCTCGGGGTCGAGGAAAAGCCCGGTCAGCACCTGCGCGCTCAGCGCGAGCAGCAGCGCGAGCACCGACCAGCCGCCAAGCGGGTTGTGGCCGGCGACATGCACGGCGCGTCGCGCGGGCAAGGTACGGGCATAGGCGAGAACCGCCCGCGGCCCTTTCACGAAGGACGCAAAGCGCGCGGTGCGCGGCCCGACGACGCCCCAGACGAGGCGGAAGATCAGCAGCCCGATCACCGTGTAGCCCAGCCAGAAATGCCAGGTCATCTGCAGCGGCCCAAAATGGCCGAGCAGCCAGGCGCCGATCACGGCGACCGCAAGCAGCCAGTGGAACAGCCGCAGCGCCGGGTCCCAGATCTGCCGGCCGGTCTCGGGGGTGTCGCTCATCATCCGCTCCGTCGCAAAAGATGGCCCGGGCGCCGCCGCCCGGGCCGATTTCAGATCTGCGCTCCGGTCATTCCGGCAGGCGATACTCGTCGTGGCAGGCCTTGCAGGTGCCGCCGAACTTGCCGAAGGCCGCGGCAAAAGCGCCCGCATCCTCGCCGCCCGCCGCCGCAACCAGCGCCGCGCCGGCATCCTTGAAGGCGGTTTCCTTGGCCAGGAAGTCATCGAAATTCGACCAGATCGCGGGCTTCGCGCGGTTGTCGTCCGAAATCTCGGCAACCGAGCTGCCCTCGGGGAAGAAGTCCTTGAAATCGCTTGTGAGCAGCGGGGCGAGGGCCTCTGCCTCGGTCTTCGCCGCGGCCGGATCATAGGCCTTGGCCAGCTCGCCCATCTTCTTCATCTCATAGCCGAGCTTCTTGAAATAGGTCTGGCGCGCACCGACGGCCTCCATCGGGCTGGCCACCGCGAGGGTGACGGCCCCGAGGACCATGGCGGCAGGAAGGGTCACGGTAAAGAGCTTGCGCATTCAACGACTCCTGTTGTTGGGCTGGCACCCGATCATACGCCGCCGCGCGGCATTTCCGACGCGACATATCGCGTCCCTCGAAAGTGCCACGCTGCGGCGCGGCAGGTCCAGCCCGCAGGAGGCGGATTTCACGAGAATTTCAGCCAAGGCGGGAGCAGCGGCGGGAAGCCGCCGCCCCCTGCCCCGTCCCCCCGGTCAGCGCTTGGCCGGCGTGGCCCGTCGCGTTGCCGGATGCAGCGCGGCGCCAAGGATATGGTCGGCCTGATGGATCACATGGCTTGCGTGGCCCACAAGCAACGGGTCGGGCGGCGTGGCGACCGCGGGATCCTTGTCGGGATAATCGAGCGTCGACAGGAAATGCCGCATGCAATTCAGCCGCGCCCGCTTCTTGTCGTTCGATTTCACGATCACCCAGGGGCTGTCGGCGGTGTCGGTGTAGAAGAACATCGCCTCCTTCGCCTCGGTGTAATCGTCCCATTTGTCGAGCGAGGCGAGGTCGATCGGGCTCAGCTTCCAGCGCTTCAGCGGATCGGTCGCGCGTTCGGTGAAGCGACGGCGTTGCTCCTCGCGGGTGACCGAGAACCAGTATTTGTAAAGCCGCACCCCCGAGCGCACCAGCATCCGCTCAAGATCGGGGGTCTGGCGCATGAATTCGAGATATTCGGTCGGCGTGCAAAAGCCCATCACCCGCTCGACGCCGGCGCGGTTGTACCAGCTGCGGTCATAAAAGACCATTTCGCCCGCCGTCGGCAGATGCTCGATGTAGCGCTGGAAGAACCATTGCCCCTTCTCGACCTCGGACGGCTTGTTCAGCGCCACCACCCGCGCGAAGCGGGGGTTGAGATGCTCCATGAAGCGCTTGATCGTGCCGCCCTTGCCGGCCGCGTCGCGCCCCTCGAAGAGGATGACGAATTTCTGCCCGGTCTCCTGCGCCCAAAGCTGCACCTTCAGCAACTCGGCCTGCAGCAGCGCCTTCTCCTTCTCGTAGGCAGGGCGCCCCATCCGGCGCGGATAGGGGTATTTCCCGCTCTCGAAGGCAAACCGGATCGCATTCGGGTCGAGCTTCGGAAAGCTCTGCGGCCCCTTCAGCGCATCCTCGCCCGGCTCGGTCTCGGCGGGCTCGGTCTCGCCCGGCGCAGTCTCGGCGGACGCCGCGACGGTCTCGCCCCCCTCCGGCACCAGTTCTGCCGCCGGTGCAGGCACCTGCTGCGGTTCTGCTGCCGGCGCCGTCCCGCCGATGCTCTGATCTTCCATGCGCGTCCCTCCGTCTGATCCGGTGCCATCTTGCCGCAGGGCAGCGAAACTGTCCTTGACCCGTGTCAAGAAACCGTCACGAAACCGCAGGGCAGACGCGACGACGGGTCATCTTGTCTTTTCCCGCGCCCGGGATGACCATTGTCAGGCATCGCCTGCCACGTGCGAGGAACCACGCGGCAGGCCAGGCGCAAGGAGGAGAAGATGGCAGACCGCAATTATTGCACCGCGGGCCGGGATTCCCAGGGCCGCTGGCACATCGCCTGCCGCGAACCCGCGATGGGGTCCGTCGGCATCTTGCAGAACATGCGTTACACGCAGGAGATGTCCTCGCCGCACGACCAGCATTTCGACAAATGCGTCGCCCATATCCGGCGCACGGGCGGCACGCGCTGGACCACGAACGTGCTGCCCTGAGCCCTTCCGTTCCCCGCGCGCTTCGGGCAGGATGCCCCTCCGGAACAGGCAGGGACAGGGAGAACCGCCATGATCACCCTCTACGGTGTGCACCGCTCGCGCGCCTCGCGCAACATCTGGGCGCTCGAGGAGCTCGGCCTGCCGTGGCAGTTGAAGACGGTGATCCAGGCCTACCGGCTCGAGGCGAAGGGGATTGACCCGAAGGCCCCGGGCGCGCCCTTCAACACCCGCTCGCCCGATTTCCTGCGGCTTTCGCCCGCCGGCGCGATTCCGGTGATGGAGGACGCTGGGCTGATCCTGACCGAGTCGCTCGCGATCAACCTCTACCTCGCGAAGAAGGCCGGCGGCCCGCTGGGCCCGCGCGACGCCCGCGAAGAGGCGCTGATGACGCAATGGGCGCTTTACGGCGCAACCTCGATCGAGGAGCCGGCGCTCGCGATCCAGTTCGCCCTTGCCGCCGGCAAGCCCGACGGTGCCGAAGGCGCGATCGCCGGCGCCGTCGACCGGCTGAACCGGCCGCTTGCCGTGCTCGAAACCCATCTCGGCGCGCACAGCCACATGGTCGGCGGCCGCTTCACCGTGGCCGATATCAACATGGCCGAAATCCTGCGCTACGCGCAGGGCCATGCACCGCTGATGGCGCGCTTCCCGCGCGTCGCGGGCTGGCTCAAGCTCTGTCAGGACCGTCCCGCCTTCCGCAAGATGTGGACCGCGCGCGAGGCCGAGCCCGCGTAGGCGCACGCATACCCGCCCTGCCTGCATCGGCAGCCGGAACGGCCCGGCTGCCTTTTTCTTGGCCGAAATACTCCGGGGGGGCGGCCGCAGGCCGCGGGGGGCAGCGCCCCCCGGCTTGCCCCCCCTGCCCAAGCTGCGCTATCCCTGACCTCCACACCCAAGAAGGAAAGCGAGCAGCATGGCCGACGATCTTCTCTCCGCGCAGCCGTCCGAGACCTATGACGCCTCCTCGATCGAGGTGCTCGAGGGGCTCGAGCCGGTGCGCAAGCGTCCGGGCATGTATATCGGCGGCACCGACGAGCGCGCGCTGCACCACATGGTCGCCGAAATCCTCGACAACGCGATGGACGAGGCCGTGGCCGGCCACGCCACCCGCATCGGCGTCGAGATGAACGCCGACGGCTCGGTCACCGTCACCGACAACGGCCGCGGCATCCCGGTCGATCCGCATCCGAAATTCCCCGGCAAGTCGGCGCTCGAGGTGATCCTGTGCACGCTGCACGCGGGCGGCAAATTCTCGAACAAGGCCTATTCGACCTCGGGCGGTCTGAACGGTGTCGGCTCCTCGGTGGTGAATGCGCTGTCCGACCTGATGGTGGTGCAGGTCGCGCGCAACAAGGAGCTCTATGAGCAGCGCTTCTCGCGCGGCGTGCCGCAGGGCCCGGTGGAAAAGCTCGGCGCCGCGCCGAACCGCCGCGGCACCACGGTCACCTTCCACCCCGACCCCGAGATCTTCGGCTCGCTCGCGCTGAAGCCCTCGCGGCTGTTCAAGATGACGCGCTCGAAGGCCTATCTGTTCTCGGGCGTCGAGATCCGCTGGAAAAGCGCGCTTGCCGATGGCGACACGCCGATGGAGGCGACCTTCCACTTCCCGAACGGGCTTGCCGACTTCCTGAACGAGGTGCTCGCCGGCACCTCGACCTATGCCGAGCGCCCCTTCGCCGGCCGCGTCTCCTTCGAGGAGAAATTCGGCGTGCCGGGCTCGGTCGAATGGGCGATCAACTGGACGCCGGCGCGCGACGGCTTCCTGCACAGCTATTGCAACACCGTGCCCACGCCCGAGGGCGGCACGCATGAGGCGGGCTTCTGGAACGCGATCCTGAAGGGGATCCGCGCCTATGGGGAACTGTCGAACAACAAGAAGGCCGCGCAGATCACCCGCGAGGACATGCTCACGGGCGGCTGCGCGCTGATCTCGATCTTCATCCGCGAACCCTCCTTCGTCGGCCAGACCAAGGACCGGCTGAGCACGGAAGAGGCGGCGAAATGGGTCGAGGCGGCAGTGCGCGACCACTTCGACAACTGGCTTGCCGCCGACCCGAAATCGGCGGGCGCGATCCTCGACTTCCTCGTGCTGCGCGCCGAGGAACGGCTGAAGCGCCGGCAGGAAAAGGAAACCTCGCGCAAGACCGCGACGAAGAAGCTGCGCCTGCCCGGCAAGCTCGTCGACTGCTCGGCCACCAACCGCTCGGGGACCGAGCTGTTCCTGGTCGAGGGCGACTCGGCCGGCGGCTCGGCCAAGATGGCGCGCGACCGCACCCATCAGGCACTGCTTCCGCTGCGCGGCAAGATCCTGAACGTTCTGGGTGCAGCCAGTTCCAAGCTCGGCCAGAACCAGGAGATCAACGACCTCGCGCAGGCGCTTGGCGTCGGCCTCGGCACCAAGTTCCGCATCGATGATCTGCGCTATGACAAGGTCATCATCATGACCGACGCCGATGTCGACGGCGCCCATATCGCCTCTCTTCTGATGACCTTCTTCTTCACCCAGATGCGGCCGCTCATCGACAAGGGCCACCTCTACCTCGCCTGCCCGCCGCTCTACCGGCTGACGCAGGGGGCGAAGCGCGTCTATGTCTCGGACGATGCCGAGAAGGAGGCGATGCTGGCCAAGGGCCTGGGCGGCAAGGGCAAGATCGACGTGCAGCGCTTCAAGGGTCTGGGCGAGATGGACGCCAAGGACCTGAAGGACACGACGATGAACCCCGAGACGCGCAAGCTGATCCGGGTGACGATCGACGACGATTTCGCCGGCGAGACCGGCGATCTGGTCGAGCGTCTGATGGGCAAGAAGCCTGAGCTGCGTTTCCAGTACATCACGGAAAACGCGCGCTTCGTCGAAGAGCTGGATGTGTGAGGGCGCTCAGCGCCCCATCAGCCCCAGAAGCTGCCATTCCGAGACGAATTGCGGCCCCTTGCCGCGCAACCGCAGCTCCATCGCCTTGCGCAGCTTGGTGCCGCGGTTGACCTCGATCCAGTCGCGCGAGGCGGTGCCGCCGATGATGACGTAATCGGTCCGACCGCTCACCGATTTCGCGATCTCGGCACCAAGCTCGCTCAGCTGCCGCTCCAGCAGGCTGCGCGGCGAGGTGCGGAAGGTGCCGGTCAGCACGACGGAGCGCTCGATGATCTCGTCGGGGAAGCTCTGCAGCCGATGCTCGGCGACATTCGCAACGCCAAAGACGTTGGAGAGCCCGGTGTCGCCATAGGAATCGCCCACGACCGCGGCAATCGCGTCGCAGATCAGGGCGCCCTCGTCGGGCGTGACGATCCCGTCCTCGACCGCATCGCGGCAGGTGTTGTAGATCTCGCGCACCCCGACCGCCTCGATCAGCGCCGGGCTCAGCTCGACAAGCCGCACGATCCCTTCCGCCTCGGAGGTGGTGATGATGTTGTCGCACACGATGCCCCGGCAATAGCCGAGAAACCGGTTCAGCGCACTTTTCGCGCAGCTCGGGTCGATCCGCTCCGCGCGGGTCTCGACCATCTGGGTGACCGTCTCGTGCTCGAGAAGTTCGGCCTCGAAATCGTCGAGGATATCCGAGGCGTCGGGATCCGCGATGCGGGTGATGAAGGTCCGGCACTCGGCCAGCAGCGGCGCGACCTCGCCCTGTTCGATCAGGCCGCTGGCCGCGACGCCTTCGAGGAAGCCTGTGAAATGGCAGAAGAACTTACGATCGTTCGCCACACGATGGATCGCCCCGAGGGCGCGGCCGTTATGGTCCATGAAAAAGGCCTCTCCGATGCAATGCGGTGCGAAGCATTGCGCCGGAGCGGCCGCGAGGCAAGCCTCACTTCTCCATCGCCTTGACGTATTCCATCAGCTTGACCAGCCGCAGCGGCGTGGGCGTCGGGATGCCGTCGCCGCTGTCGTACAGCACCACCTGGCCCTCGGTCAGCGCCTCGAACGGGGGCATGTCGCCCGCCTGCGCGCCGACCATCTCGCCATGCTCCTTGTAGCCGACGATCTTCGACATCACCCGCGCCTCGGGGAAGACGCCCTCGTTCAGCGTGGTCAGATCGGCAAGCGGCGTCGGGCTCAGCTTCAGCTCCCGGGCGATCGGACCCGGATCGCGACCGTTGCCGTGACAGCCCGCGCAATAGCTCGCGTAATCCTCGGCGGGCGTCGGCACGCGCTCGGCGGCCGGCGGCAGACAGGCGGCAAGGGCAAGCGGGGCGATCAGCATCAGGGCGCGCATCGGGGTCTTCCTTTGTTTCGCCACAAGCAAAGCACGCCGGGCGGGCGGGGGCAAGCCGGCGTCCCGCCGCGCCCCCGGCCCCGGGCAAGCCTCAGGCGAGAACCATCTCGGGCACCTTGTCCGGCACGATCAGCGCCGCCTCGGTCTCGGCCAGCACCGCCTCGACCGAAACGCCCGGCGCGCGTTCGCGCAGCACCAGCCCCGCGTCGGTCGGTTCGATCACTGCAAGCTCGGTCACCAGCAGATCGACCCGGCGCAGCGTGGTCAGCGGCAGCGTGCAGCGCCGCACGATCTTCGACTCGCCCTTGGCCGAATGCTGCATGCCGACGATCACCCGCGCGGCACCGGTGGCCAGGTCCATCGCGCCGCCCATGCCCGGCACCATCTTGCCCGGCACCATCCAGTTCGCCAGCTGCCCCGCCTCGTCAACCTGCAGCCCGCCGAGCACCGTGGCATCGACATGGCCGCCGCGGATCAGTGCAAAGCTCATCGCGCTGTCGATCGAGGCAGCCCCCGGCACCAGCGCGACGAACCCCGCTCCGGCATCGGTCAGGCTCGGGTTTTCGAGCCCCTCGGGCGGCAGGCCGCCGAGCCCGATCACCCCGTTCTCCGCCTGGAAGAAGACGCCGCGCTCGGCCGGCACATAGCGCGCCACCAGGCTCGGCAGGCCGATGCCGAGGTTCACCAGCGTTCCGGGGGCGATCTCCTGCGCGATGCGCCGCGCGATCAGTTCCTTCGCGTTCATCTCTGCTCCTCCTCAGCCGCGCATCAACAGGTGATCGACCAGCACGCCCGGCGTTTTCACCGCATCCGGGGGGATCGCGCCCACCGGCAGGTAATGTTCCGCCTCGGCGATCACCACCCGACCGGCAAGCGCGATGATCGGGTTGAAGTTATGCGCGGTCAGCGCATAGGTCAGGTTGCCGATGTAATCGGCCTGATGCGCGCCGATCAGGGCGAAATCGGCGGTGATCGGCAGCTCGAGCAGGAAGCGCTTGCCCTCGATCTCGATCACCCGCTTGCCCTCCTCGACCTCGGTGCCAAGCCCGGTGGGCGTCAGCACCCCGCCAAGCCCCGCCCCCCCCGAGCGGATCCGCTCGATCAGCGTGCCCTGCGGCACAAGCTCGACCGCGATCTCGCCCGCCAGCATCTTTGCCTGGGTCTCGGGGTTCAGCCCGATGTGCGAGGTGATGACCCGGCGCACCGCGCCCGCGGTAATCAGCTTGCCGATGCCGCGCCCGGGGTGTGCCGTGTCATTGGCGATCACCGTCAGCTCGCGGGCCCGCCGCGCCACCAGCGCGTCGATCATCCGCTCGGGCGTGCCCACCCCCATGAACCCGCCGATCAGCAGGCTCGAACCGTCGGGAATCCGCTCCGCTGCGGCCTCCGGTCTCAGCGCACCCTTCATCCAGCTTCCTTTCCGCGGTCGTGCCGGCCGAGGCCGGTTCCGCCGCGCTCCTCTGCGCCGCCCCCGCGCGCCCCGGGGGCCATTTCCGTTGCCGCGACAGGGGCGCCCTGCGGCCGAAAAGCCGCTGCCCGTCACCGGGCGCAGGGTCCGTTCCGGATCCGCGATCTGCCGAAGATGCCTCTGCGTGCTCCCTCCCGGCCGCCCGAATTTCGGCCGCGGGGTCCGCCTCGCTCTCCTCCAGTGCCGCCGCTGCGGGCCGCGCCTCATGCGCCTTTCATGAAGCCTCTCATCGTCCGATGCAAGGGCACGATCGGCGCCCCGAATGTGCAATGCCGCACAAAGGACACAGCCCCGCCCCGGCCGCATCCGCGGCATGGACCCTTGCGGTTTCATGCTCTAACACTTGAGCCGAAGACCATGCCGGACGTGTCCCGGGGCTCCCCCTCCGCGCCGCAGATCCGGCCTCACGCAGCAGGGAGCTGACCCAATGGCACGACATCTTCTTACCACCGGCACCGCGATCCTTCTGGCGCTGGCAGCACCGGCCGGCGCCGAGACCACGCTGACCGTGGCGAACTGGCTGCCGCCGTCGCATCCGCTGGTGTCGGAGGTGATCGTACCGATGACCGAGAAGATCGCCGAGGCGACGCATGGCGCGGTGAAGGCGACGATCCTGCCCGCCCCCCTCGGGCCGCCCGGCGCGCATTTCGACTTTGCGGTGAACGGCGTCGCCGACATCACCTTCGGGGTGCAGGGCTACAACCCCGGCCGGTTCAAGACCACGAACGTGGTCGAGCTGCCGTTCCTTGGCGAAAGCGCCGAGGACGTCTCGGTCGCCTATTGGAAGGTGTGGGAGAAATACCTCAAGCCCGCCGGCGAATATGACCAGGTCAAGGTGCTCGCCGTGTTCAGCCACGGCCCGGGCGAGATCTTCATGAAGGATGGCGACGTCTCCTCGCCCGACTTCCTGCAGGGCAAGAAGATCCGCGTCGGCGGCGGCATCGTGCACGAGATCGTCTCGGCGCTTGGCGCAGCGCCGGTCGAGGGGCCGTCGTCCAAGGCCTATGAGCTGCTCAGCCAGGGCGTCGCCGACGGCATCACCTTCCCCTATGAATCGGTGAACTATTTCAAGCTGATCCCGCAGCTGAAGAAGGCGGTGGCAGTGCCGGGCGGGCTCTTCAACACCTCGTTCTACATCGTGATGAACAAGGCGAAATGGGACAGCCTGACGCCCGAGGAACAGGCGCAGATCGACAGCGTCACCGGCGAGGCGCTGGCGCGGCTCGCCGGGCAGATGTGGGACCGTCAGGATGCGCTCGGCCGCGAGGCGATGGCCGGCAAGATCGCGATCGAGCCCGCAACCGGGGCGCAGATCGCCGCCTGGAAGACCGCGCTGCAGCCGCTCGTCGACGCCAAGCTCGCCGAGGCCGCCTCGGCCGGGATCGACGCGACGGCCGCCGAGGCGATGCTGAAGGACGAGATCGCCAAGGAAGAGGCGGCGAAGTGAGCGACAAGGCGGCGGAGGTCTTCCTGCGCACCCCCGAGACGGACCCGTCCTCGGGCCGCCACCCCGAGCCCGCGCCGGTGCGCCGCACCCGCGCGCGGCTTGCACTCGCCGCGATCTGCGGCGCGATGCTGCTGGCGATGATGGGGCTGACCGTCGCCGACGTGCTCGGCCGCTACCTGCTCGGCGCGCCGATCACCGGCGCGACCGAGCTGACCGAGATGATGCTCGCTGCGGTGATCTTCCTCGGCCTGCCGGCGGTCAGCCTCGACCGCGACCACGTCACCGTCGACATCGTGACCGAGCATCTGCCGTCCCGGGTCCAGCCCTGGCGCGAGCTGCTGGCGTCACTGGTCTCGGTGGCGATGCTGTCTGTCGTCAGCTGGCGGATCTGGGTCTATGCCGGGCAGATCGCGGGCTATGGCGGGGCGACGAACTCGCTGCGCCTGCCGATCGCGCCGCTCGGCTATCTGGCCGCGGCCTGCTGCGCCCTCGGCGCGGTCTTCACCCTTTACGCCGCGCTGCGCGGCCTGCGGCGCAAGTGACGGGGGCATGATGGAACAGCTCGGCAACGAGATCTTCGCTTGGTCGCAGGCTGGCGCAATCGAGAGCCTCAGCCTCATCAAGCACTGGCAGCTTGGCATCGCGATCCTTCTCGTGCTGCTTCTGGGCGGCGTGCCGATCGCCTTTGCGCTGGCCGCCGTGGGGCTCGTCGGCACGATCTCGATCATCGGCTGGGCGCCGGCGATGGCGCTGCTCGGCTCGACCTTCTTCGACAATGGCCGCGACTATTCGCTGTCGGTGCTGCCGCTCTTCCTGATGATGGGCAATTTCGTGGTGCAGTCGGGCATCGCAAGCGAGCTCTACAGCGCCGCCTATGCCTGGCTGCGCCACCGCAAGGGCGGGCTTGCCACGGCGACGGTGATCGCCTGCGGCGCCTTCAGCTCGGTCTGCGGCTCGTCGATGGCGACGGCGGCGACGATGACCCGCATCGCGCTCCCTTCGATGCGGCGCTTCGGCTATCCCGACCGGCTTTCCACCGCCTCGATCGCGGCAGGCGGCACGCTCGGCATCCTGATCCCGCCCTCGGTGATCCTCGTCTTCTATGGGATCATGACACAGCAGGACATCGGCAAGCTGTTCCTGGCCGGCATCATCCCCGGCCTCCTCGGCATCTTCGGCTATGCGATGGCGGTGCGCTTCTCCGTGGCCACGGGCAAGGACGATCTGCCGGTCGAGCCGAAGCTGCCGCTCAGGGACCGCATCCTGGCACTGAAGGGCACGGCCGGGGCGCTGCTGCTCTTCGTCTATGTGATGGGCGGGATCTATCTGGGCGTTTTCACCCCCACCGAAAGCGCGGGCATGGGCGCGGGCGGGGCGCTCCTGCTGACCATCCTGTCGCGGCGCTTCAGCTGGGGCGCGCTGCTCGACGTGCTCTATGACACGATGAAGACGACGGCGATGATGTTCTTCATCCTGTTCGGCGCGCTGACCTTCTCGAACTATGTCAACCTCTCCGGCATGACCCGCGATATCCAGGCCTTTCTCGAGGCCTTCGGCGGCAACCGCTGGGGGGTGATCTTCCTGATCCTGCTGATCTATCTGGTGCTCGGCTGCGTGTTCGAGAGCCTGTCAATGATCATGCTGACGGTGCCAGTGTTCTACCCGATCGTCGCGGCGCAGGGGTTCGACCTGATCTGGTTCGGCATCTTCGTGGTGGTGGTGACGGAGATTTCCTACATCACCCCGCCGGTCGGGCTGAACGCCTTCGTGCTGCGCTCGGTGGTGCCGGACGTGGCGCTTGGCACGATCTTCCGCGGCCTCGGCCCGTTCATCGTCGCCGATGCGATCCGCATCGCGCTTCTGACGCTGGTGCCGGGGCTGGTGCTCTTCCTCACCTGAGGGCGCGGCCGAACTGTCGCCGCCACGCCCCGGGCGAGAGCCCATAGCGGGCGTGGAAGGCGCGGCGCAGCACCGCGGCCGAGCCGAAGCCCGCAGCCTCGGCCACCGTCTCGAGCGGCGCCTCCGAGGTCTCCAAAAGCTCTGCCGCCCGCGCCAGCCGCGCCTGCGCGTGATAGCGCGCGGGGGTGGTGCCCGTCGCCTCGGCAAAGCGGCGCAGGAAGGTGCGCTCCGACATCCCCGCCCGCGCCGCCAGTGCCCGCGCCGGCGGGGTTTCGGCCAGATCCCGCGCCAGCGCCTCGAGGATCGGCGCCAGCCGCCCGCCCTCCCCCGCCCGCGGCACCGGGCGCAGCAGGAACTGCGTCTGCCCGCCCTCGCGCGAGGCCGGCATGACAAGGCGCCGCGCGACAAGGTTCGCGGCCTCGGCGCCAAAATCGCGGCGCACAATGTGCAGGCCAAGATCCATCCCCGCGGCCGAACCCGCCGAGGTCAGGATCTGCCCCTCGTCGACGAAGAGCACGTCGGGCTCCACCCGCACCGCCGGAAAGCGCGCGGCCAGCGCCTCGGCATAGCGCCAATGCGTCACCGCCCGCCGGCCATCGAGCAGCCCCGTCGCGGCCAGCACGAAGGCGCCCGAGCAGATCGAGGCCAGCCGCGCCCCGCGCGCATGGGCCGCCCGCAGCGCCGCGATCAGCGCCGCGGGCACCGGCGCGTCGAGGCCGCGCCAGCCCGGCACCACGATCAGCCCGGCGCTGTCCAGAAGTTCAAGCCCGCCATCGCAGCCGATGCGCAGCCCGCCCTCGGCCCGCATCGGCCCGGGATCGGCCGCCGCAGTCACGCAACGATACCAGTTCGGCCCCATCTCGGGGCGGGCGAGGCCGAAGATCTCGGTCGCGATGCCGAACTCGAAGGTACACAGCCCGTCATAGGCCAGCACCGCGACGCGCGGATTGGCGATCGGCGGCAGGGCAAGCTTTGGCAGGATCTGTGCGCTCGTTGTCATCTTGCCAGCTTACGCGCGCAGGCGCCGGCTGCCAAGCTCCGGCCATCGAGAGAAGGAGACCCCGATGAACCCCGTCCTTGCCCGCCCCGCCCCCGTCCCCGAAAGCCTGATCGCGCCGCTGACGCAGCACTGTGCGCTGCACACCGACTGCCACGACGTGCATGACGCGATGGCCCTGCCCGATCCGGGCTTCGTGCTGCTGCATGTGATGGGCACGCCCGAGACCTACGCCCGCCGCCATGTGCCGGGCGCGCGGTTCCTGCCGCACCGGCTGCTGAGCGCCGAGCGGCTGGAGGGCTGGCCCGCCGACACGCTTTTCGTCGTCTATTGCTCGGGCCCGCATTGCAATGCGGCCGAACAGGCGGCACTCGCCCTCGCCCGGCTGGGCCGGCCGGTGAAGATCATGCTGGGCGGAATTCTCGGCTGGGACTTCGAGGGCTTCGCCTTCGAGACCGGCGCGCAGCCCTGAAAACGAAAACGCGGGGCCGCCTGGACCCCGCGTTGCCGATTTTTCCGAAAGCCGAACTCAGGCTTCGGCTTCGCCTTCGGCGGCTTCGGCCGAGACCAGACCCGACGGCGCCGCGATATTGGCGACGACGAAGTTGCGGTCGACGGTCGGCTTGCAGCCTTCCGGCAGCGGGATGTCGTTGATGTGGATGACATCACCGATCAGCTTGCCGGTCAGGTCGACGGTGATGTGATCCGGGATGTCCCCGGCCAGCACCTCGAGTTCGACCTCGGGACGCACGACGGTCAGGGTGCCGCCACGCTTCAGGCCCGGCGAGGCCTCGCCGTTGTCGAAGTTCACGTGGATGAACAGGTTGATGCGCGAGGCACGGTGGGTGCGCATGAAGTCGATGTGGGTCGGCAGGTCCTTGACCACATCCTTCTGCACGCCGCGGCAGATCACGCGCACGTCTTCCTGACCTTCAACCTTCAGGTTGAAGAGCGTCGACATGAAGCGGCCCTTGCGCAGGCGGGTGAGCAGCTTGTTGTAGTCGAAGTTCAGAGCCACCGGCTCCTTGCCGTCACCGTAGACGATGCCGGGCACCATGCCCTGACGACGTGCAGCGCGAGCGGCCCCCTTGCCCGTCCCCGTGCGCACGACGGCTTCGATCGTTTCGATCTCTTTAGCCATTTGGGAATTCCTTACATCTGGCGTTTCGGGCCGCCTCCAAGGGTGCCGGCCCATGAGGCGGTGCGGATAAGCCGAAAAGGCCTGTTTGGCAAGGCCAAAGTGGCCTTCGTGCCGGCTCCGGCGGCCGCGCGCGCGGCGGCGGGGATTGCGCGGTGGAATTACCTGATGTAAGTCAGGCAAAATACCAGATAAAGGTCAGACATCATGCCTTCTCCCGCCGATGCCATCGCCCGCGTGCGCCGCTTCAACCGCGCCATCACCCGGGCCGTGGGCGCGCTCAACACCTCGTTTCTCGACCGCGGCCGACCGCTCGGCGCGGCGCGGGTGCTGAACGCGATCGGCCAGGGCCGCAGCGATCTGGGCGAGATCCGCGCCTATCTCGGCCTCGATTCGGGGCTGATGAGCCGGCTCTTGCGCGGGCTCGAGGCCGAAGGGCTGGTCGAGACCGTCCCCGATGCGCAGGACAGCCGGCGCCGGGTGGTGCGCCTGACCCCGGCGGGCGCCGCGGAATTCGCCGAATACGAGCGGCTGTCCGACGCCCAGGCGGCGGGCATCCTCGCCACCCATCCCGATCCCGAGGCCCTGCTCGCCGCGATGGACCTGATCGGTTCCGCGCTCGGGCGCGACCGGATCACGCTCGAGACGCAAGATCCGCGCAGTCCCGCCGCACTGCAGTGCCTGCGCGCCTATTATGCCGAGCTGGCCGCGCGCCTGCCGCACAGCTTCGACGTCTCGCTCTCCTGCGACCCGCAGGCCGAGGCGATGATGGCGCCGCACGGCGCCTTCCTCGTCGCGATGTCGGACGGGCTGCCGCTCGGCTGCGTCGGGCTGAAGGGCACCGATGCGGGCTATGCCGAGATCAAGCGGCTCTGGGTGGCGCCGGCGGCGCGCGGGCTTGGCCTGGCGCGCCGGCTGATGGACGCGGCCGAGGCGGCGGCGCAGGGTCTCGGCATCGCGCTGCTGCGGCTCGACACCAACAGCGCCCTGCCCGAGGCCATCGCGCTTTACCGGGCCACCGGCTGGAGCGAGATCGCGCGGTTCAACGACGATCCCTACCCCGACGTCTTCTTCGAGAAGCGCCTCGCTCAGGCGTAGCTGTCGAAGAAGCCCTCGGACACCAGCAGGTTCTCGCGCCGCAGCGCCTTCACATCGCGCTCGCCACACAGCGCCATCGAGGTGTCGAGCTCCTTGCGGATGATCTCGAGCGCGGTCGTCACCCCCGCCTCGCCCATGGCGCCAAGCCCATAGATGAAGGCGCGGCCGATCATCGTGCCGGTCGCGCCGAGCGCCAGCGCCTTCAGCACGTCCTGCCCCGAACGGATGCCGCTGTCGAGGAAGACCTCGGTCCGGTCGCCGACCGCCGCCAGGATCGAGGGCAGCATCCGGATCGTCGACAGCGCGCCATCGAGCTGCCGGCCGCCGTGGTTCGACACCACGATCGCATCGGCGCCGAAATCGGCCGCCATCCGCGCGTCCTCGGCGTCAAGGATCCCCTTCAGGATCAGCTTGCCGCCCCACTGGTCGCGAATGCGCGCGATCTTCGACCAGTCGAGCTTCGGGTCGAACTGCTCGGCGGTCCAGGTCATCAGCGAGGACGGATCCTCCACCCCCTTCGCGTGGCCGACGATATTGCCGAAGAAGCGCCGCGGCGTGCCCAGCATCTCGAGCCCCCACTGCACCTTCGTCGCCATGTTGACGATGTTGGGCAGGGTCAGCTTCGGCGGCGCCGACAGGCCGTTCTTCAGATCCTTGTGACGCTGCCCGAGGATCTGCAGGTCGAGCGTCAGCACCAGCGCCGAGCAGCCCGCCTTCTTCGCCCGCTCGATGATCGCATCGACGAAATCCTCGTCGCGCATCACGTAAAGCTGGAACCAGAATGGCGCGGGCGAGTGCGCCGCCACATCCTCGATCGAGCAGATCGACATCGTCGAGAGGGTGAAGGGCACGCCGAATTTCGCCGCCGCCCGCGCCGCCTTGATCTCGCCGTCGGCGCGCTGCATGCCGGTCATCCCGACCGGGGCCAGCGCCACCGGCATCGCCACCTTCTGGCCGATCATCGCGCTTTCGGTGCTGCGCCCCGACATGTCGACGGCCACCTTCTGCCGCAGCCGGACCTGCGCGAAATCCGAGATATTCTCGCGGAAGGTCTGTTCGGTATAGGAGCCGCTCTCGCAATAGTCGAAGAACATCTTCGGCGTGCGCTTGCGGTGCAGCTCCTTCAGATCGGCGATGCAGGTGATGACGGCCATGGGAAAACCTCCGCTTTTGGTAAGAACGCCTTACCAATTCAAGCGAGAAAGATCAATCCGCCGGAAAGCCTCGCCTTCACCGCCCGGCTTTCTTCTTGGCGGAAATACCTTCGGGGGGTGAATGCCGAAGGCAGA
>VSSQ01000324.1_pt1 | contig 41208 bp, 41 predicted proteins | sample 4763081 | NCBI WGS metagenome assembly VSSQ01 (sample SAMN12137344, study PRJNA551015) | bioreactor metagenome | isolation source: SDC9 anaerobic chlorinated ethene degrading culture | place: USA: Knoxville, Tennesee | collected 2015-01-01
AAGCACCGCACATCTGGCATATGTTTATCTTACATTGTTCAGTTTTCAAGGAACATTGTCACTTATTTCTGATCACGTTTCCGCAACCAGCGACTTTTATATGTTAACATACGGAATATGAATTGTCAATATATCATCTTAGCACTATGTGCATTTCCTTTAGCAACTATCAATTGACATCATTTTGATTTGTTTCAGTACCATTTCCCGAAAAATCGTTTGCGAGCGGAAACGGGAATTGAACATAAGTGCTTGGTACTTCACCAACCACAACATACTCAGCTATTGGTACTTGAGTATTAACCATCACACTTTTACTTACGAGAGGTACTACAATTCTTATCTGTGTTGTTGTCACTAAATAAACCATATGCCGTGTTTGATTTATTCCTGCTTGCTCAAATTTATCTACAACTTTTACTTGAACTGTTCCTATTGGAATAATTGTTACTGTAATTTTAGGTCCCATACTTGCTAGCAACTGACTACCAAACACTTGGCCAACCGGAATACTAATTTTTTCATCGACGATTTGCTTCAATGACTCTTGTACCTTTATTGTGGTATCAGCTGCAAGTTTATTAAACTCCATCGTATTCGGTTGAATTAAGACCACTCTGCCCCGGCTATCCACTTTAACCATCACTAACGTCTGGGGATCTATATTACGACTGACATACTCATTTATTACATTATTTATTGCCTCGGTAGCAATTAAAGTAGCTTTCGCCTCGGCAATTGCCAAAAGTGTCGGTTTAAGATTGGTTTCCATCATCCAGAAGCTATAAACAAGTAAAGATAATACTAAAATAAACGTCAACGTCAATGTCGGAATTTTTCTTCTGCCACGAACTGTAAATCTCATACGGTTTCCCTCCAGATTCTAAATTCCTCCATAATTGGCGCCGCTTATTTCTAAATGCTCATTCATTATATGGTAGCACTACGCTTTTGGTGAATAAAAAAAGTTGCGGCCTTCTGGTCGCAACTTTTAAAGCTATAGAATGATTTTAGCAAACTTTCTTTTACCATTTTGAATAATCATATTATGATTAAGGATTATCTTTGCATCACCATCAGTAACCTTCTCGCCGTCAAGTTTGACAGCCCCAGCTTGAATAGCTCGTTTGGCCTCACTATTGCTGGTTGCTAAACCACACTGAACAAGAACTTTAGGCAGCCATATCGCCTCGTCGTTACTCGAAAACATTACTTCAGGAATATCAGTCGGCAAATCGCGATGCTGGAACACCTTAACAAATTCTGCTTGTGCAAGATCAGCAGCTTCCTTCCCATGGTACAAACGGACTAACATATGAGCCAAACGCATTTTTAAATCTCGGGGATGAACTGTTCCTTCAGAATACTTTTGTTTGAGCACTTCTAATTCGTCAGTAGGCATATCAGTGACAAGTTCATAGTAACGCATCATGAGATCATCCGGAATTGACATGGACTTTCCGTAAATTTCATTGGGCGGTTCATTAATTCCGATATAATTACCAAGGCTTTTACTCATTTTGTTAACGCCATCAAGCCCTTCTAGAATGGGCATAGTAATGGCAATTTGAGGATCTTGTCCATATTCCTGCTGCAAATGACGCCCCATTAACAGATTGAATTTCTGGTCAGTCCCACCAAATTCAATATCGGCCTGTAAAGCAACCGAATCATAACCCTGCATTAAAGGATAGAAAAATTCATGAATACTTATCGGTCTACCTTCTTTAAACCGTTTGTTAAAGTCATCTCTTTCTAGCATGCGGGCCACAGTATATTTAGCGGCCAGCTTAACAACATCAGCAAAATTTAGTGAACTAAGCCATGTGCCGTTAAAAGTCACTTCCGTTTTTTCTTTATCTAAAATGCGAAAAATCTGTTCCTGATATGTTTTAGCATTTATGAGCACATCTTCTTCAGTCAATTGCTTACGAGTATCGGATTTACCTGTGGGGTCACCGATCCGTCCGGTAAAGTCACCAATAATGATCACTATATCATGGCCAAGCTCTTGAAATTGCTTAAGTTTTCGAAGGACTACAGTGTGCCCTAAATGTATATCAGGGGCAGTAGGATCAAGACCTAACTTTATTTTCAATGGTTTACCCGTTTTCACTGACCGCTTGATTTTTTCAATTAATTCGCTTTCTGGCAGGATTTCGGCCACACCGCGTTTAATTATTTTTAACTGTTCCTCAACAGACAACATATACTAACCTCCAGACATCAAATTAAAGCTAAATAGGATCCCGGTCGATTTTCAGCAGAATTATAACATAATGTACCCAAGATTGCAAATGTTGCCAAAAACACTAACCAAGTGCAGGTTTTATGATATAATAGCCCTTATATCTAGCATCATAGGAGGTTGACAATGCAGAATGATCGTAGCGACTCAAAGCATAAAGGTGGTCGCGCTTCTAAAAAATCACGTTTTAATATTGCACTAATCCTTCTAATAGTATCTATTGTACTGGTAACAGGTGCCGGACTTGGTTTCGTTGCCGCCAGTCTTCATACTTTGCCCAGCTTGAAAGGTGATATTCGCCCTCCAGCAGCCTCGCAATTTTACGATACCAATGGCAAGTTAATAGCAACAACCCGCTCGGTTGAAAATCGAATTCCTGTGTCAATTAATAAAGTACCCATGGATTTACAACATGCATTTGTAGCCGTCGAAGATGCCCGTTTTTATCAACACGCCGGTATTGATCCTAGGGGAATATTAAGGGCAGTTTGGTCTAACTTAATGGATCGTGGCGTTTCCGAGGGCGGTAGCACGATTACGCAACAGTTAGCCAAGAATGCTTTGTTATCACAAGAAAGAACACTGAAACGAAAAATTCAAGAAGCCTTCCTGGCTTTACAAATTGAGCGTCAATATACGAAAAACGAAATTTTAGAGTTATATCTTAATCAAATCTATTTTGGCCAAGGGGCTTATGGCGTTCAATCGGCTTCCCAAGTATATTTTGGGAAGAATGTTGATGAGCTAACTTTATCAGAATGCGCCATGCTGGCCGGGATTCCCAAAAGCCCTAACTATTATTCCCCTTTTAACAACTTAAAAGCCGCAACAGAACGTCAACATACAGTACTGGATCAAATGTTTAAATACGAGTATATTGACCAGTCTACTGCAAACAAAACAAAAAACACCAAAATAAAATTGGCCTCACGCTCGGGCTCAGGCGACACCTATTCATCGATTGCCCCTTACTTTATTGATTACGTAACTCAACAAATTATTGAAAAATATGGTGCTGATACAGTATATAAAGACGGTCTCAAAATTTATACCACCCTAGATGCTGACATGCAGGTTGCTGCTGAACAAGCCATGAATCGGCTGCCATCACCGCAGACTGACAGCAATGGTGTTAAACAGCCACAGGGGGCTTTAGTCGCAATAGACCCGCATAATGGTTATATAAAAGCTATGGTCGGAGGCCGAGGTGACGATGAATTCAACCGTGCGGTACTCGCCGAACGTCAACCCGGCTCTGCTTTTAAACCTTTTGTATATCTAGCGGCAATCGAAAGCGGAATGGATTCTGCCTCAATAGTGAGTGATACTGCAGTTAAATTTGGCGACTGGTCACCGCGAAATTACGATGGTAAATTCAGAGGGAAAGTTACATTAAGAACAGCATTAGAGAATTCACTAAATGTCCCAACAGTAAAATTAGCCAACCAAGTCGGCGTAGACAAACCGCTTTATTACGCACAACAGCTAGGAATTTCGACCCTTGTACTTGAAGGCCGCACAAACGATCGCAATCTTGCTGCTGCCCTCGGAGGATTGACCCGCGGAGTAACGCCACTTGAAATTGCTAGCGCATTCGGCGTTATTGCTAATCAAGGAGTTAAGGCCGAACCCATAGCAATCGTAAAAATCCTTGATCGTAATGGTAAGACTTTAGAGCAAACTACCCCTAAGGAAAGAGCAGTTATAAGTGAACGCTCTGCTTATATACTACTTGATATGATGCGCGGAGTTATTACCAATGGTACCGGTGCCGCTGCAAATATTGGCCGACCAGCGGCTGGTAAGACCGGCACCACTGACGATTATAAAGATGCCTGGTTTGTTGGCTTTACACCTAATATTGTTGCTTCGGTATGGATTGGCCATGACAATGAGGGATACTTAAACGGAACAACCGGAGGAGGCTTGCCTGCCAGTATTTGGCGTTCATTCATGGTTAGCGCATCCTCTAAATACCCTTCACGGGACTTTATTAAACCAAGCGGCTTGTCAATACCCGAACCACCTATAATCGATGACAAAGACGACAAAGATGACAAAACGGATAAAACTACCATGGACCCTAAATCAAATACAAAAACAACAGATAACAAAGACAATAAGAAAAAAGACTCCGATGCGAAGTCGGTTGAAAGTAACTCAAGCGATAAAACTTTACCACCTCCGCCAAAGCCCGATAAGCCTCAAATACCCCCACCACCAGTAAAAAACCAGTAATAACAAAAAATATAATTAAAAAACACGCGTATTTTACGCGTGTTTTTTTTATTAGCGCATATACATTACTATAAACCTGTTCCAGTATCTTCGTCGAAGAAGAACAGTAGGATTATGATTATAATCAGAATCCAAATACCACTACCACCACCAAATCCACAACCACCAAATCCACGAGCCATAATGAATCCTCCTCTCTTGAAGTTTCTTATCCAATAGTCATTTACTTTAATATATGAAGTTGCCTAATGGCAGGTTACACCTATTACTAGGTTTCTGAAGAGCGTTTGGCATCTCATTACCGTACGGATTTAGATTACGATAAAATAGTATCTTCTTCCATAAAGAAGAACAGGAGGATAATGATAATAATGATAATCCACCAAGATCCATTTCCCCCGAATCCACCACAGCCTCTTGCCATTAATATTACCCCCTTAAGTGTATCTTTTAAGGGCGTACTGCCCGCCCCTCTAATTTAATATATGGGTTATTATAGCGAATTGTTACCGGACTTCTGTACATTTTTACTGTAACAGCTTTCTGATATGTTTTGGAGCTTCAGAAGCTACCCTAACTGATTGCATAGTATTATTTATAACGTCGGTTATACCGCGGATTGCATCTATTTTAGTTGTCATTGTATCTATACGCCTATCCATCCGCACATTGTCGGACGCAAGGGTAAGAATAATAACCATTAATTGAAAGGTAAAGTTAGGATTAGTAATAATTTTTCTGAAAAATCCAATATTGCTACTATCTAAACTTTTTTTTACTTTATTTGTTTCTTTTTCGTTTATACTCTCATTTTTCGGCGTACCGGATAAGTCGTCATGACTGACTTTTGTTAGCTGGCGTATTCGATTGCGCCGTAACCTCATCATAAACACCCCGTTCTTTGATTAATTTATTTGTTTTAATATATGAATTAAGGTTCCTAGATGGTGCTCGATTTTTTAGGTTGGACACACACAACTTTGGAGAAATTGAATAAACTACACTTAGATTAGCTTGGTCCTCGGATAAATTATATGAGATATAGGAATTAGGAGGGATTTTAGTGCTGGAACAATTTGGAAACGTAATGGAAATGGTAAAAAAGCTCCAACAAAACGTCGAAGATATTCACAGTCGCCTCAGAGATGAAAGAATCGAAGTAGCGAGCGGAGATGTAATTAAGATAATAATGAATGGGCAGCAGGAAGTCGTCTCTGTTGAACTAAATAGTAAATATTTATCAGCAGACAACACAGCCCTGCTACAAGATTTGATGGTTGCAACAGTAAACAACGCATTGATAAAATCGAAAGAAGTTAATCAATTAGCGATGAATAAATTGGCCGGCGATTTAAATTTACCGAAAATCCCTGGCTTATTCTAAGGAGGAGGCATAATGTCCGGACCTATTACCGAAAAGTCTTTAATGCAAGTAATCACTCAAACCATTGATACATTATCATCTGGCGAGAAAAACTATGATGTACTCATTAACATACTCTCACTAATTTGCCTCATAACAATTCTAAATAGAAGTCAATCTCATACAGTACAAAATACCACGTTAACGAGTGGTAATCCATTACAAAAAATATTAGGTGAACTAACTAAGGGAGATGGCCATTCTGGTGGTCCATCCCCTGAAATGCTGATGTCACTCTTGCCCCTCCTTAATAATCCACAGGTAAAATCAAAATTAAATCCGACTAATATTGCTGCCATTATGGGCTTAGTCAACAGCATGGGCGGCTCTAGTGATAAGCAAGAGACACTAAAACCTGAAAAAGCAACTCCCAAAACAGAAACTAAACAAGACGAAGCACCCATTTCACCAGCTGCCGCAGTCACCACCGCAGCCGAAACTTTCCCTCCAAAACCTCCTGCGGAATCAGAAGATAGTGACAGGAAAGCACTAGGACGTTATTTAAACTGGAAAACAAACTTTTAGCAAAAAAATCAGGGTTACACACGATACGTTTCGTGTGTAACCCTGATTTTTATCAACGGTCGAAAAAGGGATTTTTCCCAGATGCGCTAAGCGGAATTCCATATGCAATTTTAACATCCTCTTCAAAAATATCAAGATTGAGTGCGGCCTTACCAACACTAAGCATGATCCGGTTATCAACCCGGTGATCTGCCGCTATACTCACTGCTGAACCTATGGCAATACCTAAATCTCCTATGCTCATAGCACAAAGGCCTGAGTTTTTAGTGTTTTCTTGACAATTATTATAGCCGCAATAACCACAAGGCGCTACGCCAAGCACTTTTACCTTTTGGCCTAACAAAACCACCAAAGGGGCCTTCTCCAAACATCGGGCATCCCGCTCAAAAAAATGTGCACCGCTTGTCTTCGCTATACATCTCATTTCGTCAACCAACCGGTCTTTCACACCAGCTTTAGCTATCATCACAACTAGATTATCAATTCCTCTGGCCTTCGGTGCCGTTCTTGCCGCTAAGCACATCAATTCTGCAACCCGCTCGACTGCCTTCTCCTCAATTTCATTGCTTTTACTAATCAATATAATCTCCCCCTTTCATCATCTAGATCAATTTAACGACAGTAGCACCGTCACCGCCCTCGTTAACTTCCCCAATGCTGATATCCCTAACCGAACGATGGCTTTTCAAATAGGCCCTAACCCCCTTGCGAAGAGCACCCGTCCCTTTTCCATGTATGACTATGAATTCGGTCAAATTACTTAAAACAGCATCATCAATAAATTTGTCTAAAATAACTTCGGCCTCTTCTACTGTCGTTCCCCGAATATCAATTTCCCTAGAAATATGTTTTATAGAAGTTAGTTGTCGATTAGAATTATCTGTTGGTTTATAAGTTTTTGTATTGTTTGGTTTATCTTCTTCTCTAATTACACATACAGATAACGGTACATTTACCTTCAGAATACCAATTTGAACACTAACCTCTTTATCACCTACAGCCAAAATAGTGCCTTTTTGCCGTAATGTCGTAACATAGACTGACAACCCAGGTTTTAACATCCCTTTGCTAATAATATTAATGGTAATCTCGTCATCAGTATCTACATTATCTAGGCTATTTTTCAACCTCTGGCGAGCCTTGTCGATTGCTTGTTGCCTATTCTTCGCTTCATGTACTGAAAACTGTGCTTTGAGCTCATCAATAATATCAGTTGCCTCCCGTCTGGCATTACGCAAAACGAGTGCAGCCGCATCCCGAGCCTTGGCCATAATGGAATTTTTAGTTTCTTCAATCCTTTTCTTCTCCAGAGAAAGATCCTGCTGGTCAGACAAAAGCTGCTGCTTTCCCTGACTTATCTGTTCATACAGTTGAACATAAGCGCGTTTCTTCTCTTCAAGAGTATTAAGAACAGTTTCCATTTCCGTATGCTCTTTACTTAGTAATTCCTGCGCTCTTATGATGATGCTTTCCACAAGTCCTAGACGCTGACTAATCGCAAAAGCATTACTCCCTCCTGGCACACCGAGTAATAAACGATATGTAGGGCGGAGCGTTTGTATATCAAATTCTACGCTAGCATTTTCGATTCCATGTCTAGAATAAGCAAATGTTTTTAACTCGCTATAGTGAGTCGTTACGATAACTCTGGAATTGATCCGCAACAAGTATTCAAGTATTGACATTGCCAGAGCAGCGCCTTCTTGAGGATCAGTCCCGGCACCAATCTCATCAATTAATACCAAGTCATTACCAGATACTTTTGATAATATTTTCACCAAATTGGTCATATGTCCCGAGAAAGTACTTAGACTTTGTTCAATACTTTGTTCATCCCCAATATCAGCAAAGATGTTTTGGAAAATCGTCATTTTAGATTCACTGGCCGCCGGAATGTAAAGTCCTGCCTGAACCATCATAGCAAATAACCCTAAAGTTTTAAGCGACACCGTTTTACCGCCCGTATTAGGGCCAGTAATGATGAGTATGTTGAAGTTCTTACCAAGATGAATATCGATCGGTACAACTACATCCGAATCGATAAGTGGATGCCTTGCCTGATGCAATTCTACGATTCCATTGTCATTTAATAAAGGTTTAGTCGCCCGCATATCAATACTCAGTTTAGCCTTTGCGCATGAAAAGTCCAGTTGTGCCAAAACATTACAATTTGTCTGTAACGTCAAAGCCGCTTCGCCGACCTTACCGCTCACCATACGCAGAATACGCTCAACCTCGGTCTTATCAGCAGACATCAACTGCTTGATATCATTATTTAAATTAACTATGGCCATCGGCTCAATAAACACTGTTGCGCCGCTTGCCGATTGATCATGAATGATTCCTGGAAAACTGGTGCGGTATTCTTGCTTTATGGGAATAACATAACGATCACCACGAATTGTAACCAAAGTATCTTGAAATAACTTCTGATATTCACTCGAACGAAGTATACTATCCAACTTTTCTTTTACTCGTGCTTGCGATACCCGAATTTCTCGTCTAATACGTGTCAATTCAGTACTGGCGTCATCCCGAACAATTCCATGCTCATTGATTGTATTCTCAATTAGACTTTCAATGTGGGGTATGACGGTAATCTGTGTAACTAAAGCAGTTAACAACGGTATATGTAACGGTAAATTATTAAAAAAAGTCTTTAAGCGCCTTGCCGCGTATAGCGTACTACCAATGGCCAATATTTCGTCAGGTTCCAGTATCGCATTTAATTGCGCTCTCCTAACCATTTCCCGAATGTCCCGAATCCCACCTAAAGGGACATTTGGATATTCATCAAGGATTTGCCGGGCCTCCTCGGTCTCTTGAATTCGTAATTGGACCTCAGCGTAATTACTGATCGGTGTAAGCTGTTCAACCAGCTCCCTGCCAATCACCGAGCTTGTTCTATGCGCAAGCATTCCTTGAACCTTATGGTATTCTAGTGTTCTTAAAACTGATAGATCCATTTATTTCTCCCTTATAAGACGCCTCTAAAATAGTGGCCCCGGGTAATATCTTGCTCAAACTTCTTAAGCAAACTTTCATTTGTAAAAATTGGATGTTCGTGCCCTAAATCTAAAATTTCTCGATATAACTTGGTTAACTTGCCAATATCCATCGGCGTGCCATATTTACCCTCAATTCGAATTCTGTTAATTCCCATATCACCAAATTTAGGGACATGAGGAATCATACTCAGTTGCTTTGAATTTAATACATGCATCCGACAATATTGATCAGTAACCAGCGGGAAATTAACGTCTTTTCTATCGTTTAACCAGTATCGACCCCGCATACAGGCCTGGTTACACTTCCCTGTATGTAAATCGCCCAGATAACTTCCCATTGTACAATATTCTGTAATCATGAGCTCAATATACCCATGGACTAGGCATTCGGTCAGAATTTTTTGGTGTCCGCCTAGCCGCTCAACCTGTGATAAAGTTAATTCTGGAGACAGAGTTAGACTCTCCAATCCCATTTCTTGAAAAAACTTTACAGCTGCACTATTATAAATATTAAGCCCGTAATCACCATGAAGCTTTAGCTCTGTCGTTTTGGCTACTTGTAAAGTACCAAGATTTGAAATACTAACAGCATCAGGTTTCAATATCATAAAAAGTTCTAAATCAGAATAAAATACCGTTCTCTGCCACTCTTTAATAATTCGTGGCGTAGATAAAATCACGGTCTTTCCATTGGAACGCACTAAGTCAACTACCTTTTTATAGTCATCAGCAGTAATGTTTCTATGATCAAAAGATTCTCCACCAAACATGATAACATCAGCGCCGGTTTGAAGACAGATATGTACTTTCTCGACAGTGTCGACATTAACGACCAAGCCCGGCTTCACCATGACCTTATCCTTTGAGAGATTAGCAGGCAAAAACTGGGTTATCCTTATATGATTCCGAGGAAGAGGAGGCCTTCTAAACCTCGCTAAGCGTACTTCCTCCAGATCTTCTATCGCCCGCCTCCGTGCATCATTAATCTCACTGATGGGCACCATGACTTCGCCTTCGATCTCACAAATAATCTTATCTAATTTGAAGATTGTGTTGCCAAGTCGTTCAAGTTGTTTCGTAATTACATCAGGACTCAACGGACGTTTCAATGCTTTCTCAGCTACAAAAACTGTGGTGACTTCACTTGTGTATCCATCCGAGTCACGCAACCGTATCACCATCGGTTGCCCTTCACTCACTTTGACCTCTGCACTAACCGAAACCCGGTTAAGCGGCATACTGGTTTTAAAAAATGCACGGGCCCGTCCCATAAGTTTTGCATCAAACACCTTGAAAACCCTGTCATTGGCTTTAACAGGTGAAGACACAGGTACAACAACCTCGGCATGGGCAGGTGCGAAAGATGTCTCATCGCCATCAACCCACATCTTTGTAACAGTGGTACTAACCCGTCCGCCAACTTTTACCCAAAAGTCTATAATATCATTGGAGGCCAGCGGTTCATCAAGTTTAATCGTTGCGGTTCTATTTTTGCCATCATACCACAACACCCGCCCGACACGTACGCCACGATTGTTTGGCCGACGGTCGCTCATCATCAAATGACCTTGCTTCCCTTTAAGATATGCTGTCGTAAACTCTCTATTAAAAATTTGCGTTAAATCTTTAACATCTTGTTTGTCAACTTCATAACGATTAGAACTAGCTAAATAAGCGTCAATGGCCCGGCGATAAGTTTCAACAACAATAGCTACGTACTCAGGACGTTTCATACGTCCTTCAATTTTAAATGATTTGACACCGGCCTGTATAAGCTCTGGTATCAGCTCGAGAGTCTTTAGATCCTTGGGACTAAGTAAATACTCTCCGGTGTCGGTTCCTTTCAAAACCTCGTTATTGTGCTCATCAATCAAGGTGTATGGCAGTCGACACGGTTGAGCGCATCGGCCTCTATTACCACTTCGTCCTCCAATCATGCTACTCATCAGACATTGGCCTGAATAAGATATACAAAGTGCGCCATGCATAAAGGTTTCGATTTCAACATCTGAATTTTCACAGATCGTCTGAATATCCGCAAGTGACACTTCTCTCGCCAAAACAATTCTCTTAAACCCGAGTCCAGCAAGAAATTGTACACCCTCTAAATTATGAATTGTCATTTGTGTACTTGCGTGAAGAGGAAGATGAGGAACAACCTCTTTTGCCAGCTTTGCAACCCCCATATCCTGAACAAGTATTGCATCTACTTCCGACTGATATAAATGCTGTAAATACTTTATGAGGTCGGGAAGTTCACTGTCGTCAACGAGAGTATTTACCGTTACATAAACTAATACATTGCGTAGATGTGCAAAACGAATAGCTTCTGCCAATTCCTCATCAGTAAAGTTAGGAGCATACGCCCGTGCTCCAAAAGCCTTACCCGACATATATACAGCATCCGCTCCAGCTTCAACGGCAGCAATTAAAGCTTCTTTACTGCCCACAGGTGCTAATAATTCGACCATAATGACATCTCCTTTATTATACGGTGAGCTTTGTAATGTTTCGCTCCGCCAATTAAAAGAAGAAGGGATCCCCCCTTCCTCTAGTGAAAATCTTTACTGGTATCATTTGGTGAATCCTTGTCCGGTAGGGTTTTAACGGGTTCCTGTTTTACATGCTCAGCCAGAATATGCACATCCGACATGAACTGCTCTAACCGAGCCCACCGTTCTCCCATCGGGCTTAAAGGATTCTCTACCATGTTTTTGAAATAATTAATAAAGTCCTCTTTGGTAAGCGGTTCTTTTTCAGTCTTTCGAATTAAGGAAAAAGACCCGCAGCTTTCAAGGCGTGCCAGTTTTATGTCTTTTAGATTCGTCATATCCATGCCCTGCCGATGCAATTCCTGACGTAAATCATCATAATTAAAGCTAGTTTTAGCAAAATTCTCGCGAATAATCTGCCCATCTTTGATTAACGTAATTGGTGTTCCTTCAAACCATTTACGAAGTGTTGTACTTTTGAGTGACAAATAGGATAATAATTGCTGCAATATAAGCAAGGCAATCAGCCCTTCTATTCCAGCAATGATTGTCTGACCTCTATCCATCGAAGCTGTTACGATTATATCGCCCATCCCAACCATTAAAACAAAATCAAACGGCGAAAATTGCCCAACTGTACGGTTGCCCATTAACCTAACGACAATGAGAGCCACTCCAAGCAAAATAACCATATGGAGAAATACCTGCCCAAGCTCCGCAGTATCCACCGCACCCCCCCCTTTTTGAATATATTATATACAGGGGGATCATTTTTTATTTAACGTCCTTTACCATTTGTACTAATTGGTTAAAATCATTCTCTAACCGCAAATACTCATCTGCGATATTTAACGCAGCCAACACTGCAACCTTGGTAGGTGAGAGATAAGCATTAGTTTTGGCTATTGCTCTCATCTTTGCATCAACTAATTCTGCAATCATTCTAACACGCTCAGCCTCAAGATCTCCCTTAAGCGCGTATGATTCGCCGTAAACTTCAACTGTTATTTTACATTGCTTATCATCCATAGTTTCACCTAATATGTCCTTACTTAATACCATTACATTCGACCTTACAGCGTCAAATCCTGCAGTAAATGTTAAAAAAGCATAACAAGGATAAGTAAGAAAAAAGACCTGCCAAAAGGCAGGTCTTTGAACGATAATTTAATAATACCCCTCTGGTTAATAGCGTATATATACGCTATTAACCAGCAAAAAGGTGTTGGATATCAAATGGATATTTTTAAGCTATTCCCTCAATTTAGCAGAGAATGTTTCTTGCAGATGTACTATAGTATTTTTAAGGAGGCCGTCTATCTCGACATCTGTTAATGTTCTATCTTGAGCCTGGAATGTAAGCGAAAAAGCCATGCTCTTTAATCCTGCAGGCACTTGCTCACCCATATAGACATCAAATAACGTGAGCGATTTCAATAATGATCCCGCACTCTTAAGGATAGCTGTCTCAACATCCACAGCAGACACCTCAATTGGCAATATAACAGCTAAATCACGGCTTACAGCTGGAAACTTAGGAAGTGGACTATAAGAGTGAATCAATTTTGCCTTTCGAGTCAAGCATTCTATATCCATTTCAAACAAATAGACTTTACGATTAATTCCAAAAGCGTCTAAAACTTTAGGATGAACCTCACCGACAATTCCTAAAATTTCACCATCTTTGTTAAGCTGGGCAGTCTTTCCCGGGTGGAGAGAGTAATGCTCACCTAAGCTAACTTCATATTCAGAAATACCGAGACGATTAAGAATAGTCTCAACCTGGCCTTTAGCGTCATAGAAATCAACACAATCGCGTCCCGAATCCCAGGAGAATTCATTTCTGTTACCTACTAAAGCCCCACAAAGCTTCAAGTGTTCATTGGGCAGCTTGTCTAGCGGCAATTTTTCCGGCCAAAAAACAGCACCCACCTCAAAAATTTTCATATCCTCATTTTTTCGAGAGAGATTATAAACAATCGTTTGGAGTAAACCTCCAGTTAAAGTTGTCCTTAAGATAGGAAAGTCATCAGTGATCGGATTCAAAATGGGAATAGCATCCCGAAGTGGGCTGTTTTCAGGGACGTTGAGTTTATCAAAAACCTGGGGATTTGAAAAACTATAAGATATAATCTCATCAAAACCCGCACCTGTCATGGTCGTCTTTACTGTATTGATAATTGATTGGGTATAATCTTGACTACCACGGTTAATATCCCCAAAAGGTGTAGTCGACGGAATTTTATTATATCCATAGACTCGGGCAATTTCTTCGGAAATGTCAGCTAGCCCACTCACGTCACCTCGCCAAGTTGGCACCGTTGTCAGAATTTTATCATTTTCTGTTTCTATCTGAAACTCTAATGATTTCATAATATCAATCATTGTAGACTTTTCCACAGATGATCCCAAGTAATTATTAATTTGTTCAGGCGTAAACGCAACCTGCTTGGGAAGCAGTATATTGGGATAGTTATCAACCACACCTTGGCAAACCTTGCAAGCCCCCATATCCTCTAAAAGTTTAGCCGCCCGATCAAGCGCTCTCATTATGTTAGCCGTATCTACACCACGTTCAAAGCGACCTGATGCTTCAGACCTTAAACCAAGCGCTCTAGACGTTCTTCTGATACTAGCACCATTGAAAGATGCGGCTTCAAGAAGTACCGTCTGCGTCCGATTTGTCACTTCAGTCGCCAAGCCACCCATTACACCCGCGATACCAACTGCCTGCATAGCATCGGCAATTACTAGCATGTCGGCAGTGAGTTCCCGTTTTTGTCCATCTAAAGTTGTTAAGCGTTCACCCGGATTCGCCTTGCGAACAATAATACTATGCTTGGCCAGTAAATTATAATCATAAGCATGCATCGGTTGTCCCATCTCAAGCATAACAAAGTTGGTAACATCAACGATGTTGCTAATCGGACGCATACCAGCAGCTTGCAGACGATGCTGCATCCATAGCGGGGATGGACCGACTTTGATATTCTGCAAAATTCTACATGCAAATCTAGAACACAAGGAAGAATCTTCAATTGTTATATTCGTTAAACGACCTATTTTTTCATCAGCAGCTTCCCGAACATTCACCATCGGTTTCTTTAAACTACCCCCGGTTAATACAGCAATTTCTCTAGCTAACCCGATCATACTGAAGCAATCGGCCCGGTTGGCAGTCAACTCAAATTCCAATACAATATCATTTAGACCAAGAACTTCTTTTATATCCAAACCAATCTTTGTATCGGCAGGCAAAATATATATTCCATCCCTAACGTCCTGAGCAATAAGCTTACTATCAATACCTAACTCGGTTGTCGAACACATCATTCCGTTAGACATAACGCCGCGCAGTTCACTTGCATTAATTTCAGCATGATTAGGCAAAGTTGCCCCCACCAAAGCCACAGGTATAATATCATTCTCCTTTATATTGGTAGCACCAGTAACAATAGTGACGACTTCTCTACCAACATCCACTTTACACACTGATAATTTATCAGCATTTGGGTGCTGGGTGACCGCAGTTATTTTTCCGGTTACAACATTTTTAATATCTTTACCGAGTTCCTCAATGGTAGCCACTGGTACTCCGGCCATTGTGAGCCTATCTGCTAATTCAGCCGGCCTTTGATCAAACTCAACATAATCTTTAAGCCAATTTATCGATGCGAGCATATTTCATCCTCCTTTAAAGATTGATAACTTTAAAACTGGCGCAAAAAACGCATATCATTCTCGTAAAATAGCCGAAGATCATCAATACCATAGGTTAGCATAGCAATACGTTCAACGCCCATCCCAAACGCAAAGCCGCTGACTTGGTTAGGATCATAACCACTCATTTCAAGCACCCGTGGATGCACCGTACCAGATCCCAATATCTCAAGCCAGCCAGTAGATGAGCAGACCCGACAACCTTGCCCACCGCACATCACACATGAGATGTCTACCTCGGCACTAGGCTCAGTAAACGGGAAAAAACTAGGTCTAAACCGAACACCTACATTACTGCCAAATATTTCATAGATAAATAATTCTAACGTACCCTTTAGATCAGAGAACCTAATGCCCTTATCTACAACAAGCCCCTCCACTTGCTGGAACATGGGCGAATGGGTAGCATCATAATCACGACGATATACTTTGCCTGGAACAATAATTCTAATCGGTTTATTAGGCTCCGTGGCTTGCAAAGTCCGCGCTTGAACAGGTGATGTATGTGTGCGCAGTAATATGTTTTCAGTAATATAAAAGGAGTCCTGCATGTCACGGGCGGGATGATCCTTAGGCAGATTGAGAGCCTCAAAATTGAAGTAGTCAGTTTCTACTTCCGGCCCCTCCTCAACATTGAAACCCATCGACATAAATGTGTTCTTAATGCGATCCAAAGTAAGTGTCAAGGGATGTTTATGACCGATTAGTGGTTTTCGGCCAGGCAACGTCACATCAATCCTTTCTGAGGCAAGACGATGCGACAATTCAAGTGCTTTTAACGCTTCGCGTTTTGCATTGATACACTCCTCTAATTCAGTTCTGATTTCGTTGACAACTTGTCCCATTCGCGGTCGCTCACTAGGGTCTAATTGTCCTAACCCTCTCAACATGCTTGTTACTTGGCCCTTTTTGCCAAGATATTTTACTCTTATCTCGGTCAGTGTATCGATTTCAGTGATTTGTTCCAATTCCCTTAGGGCCTCTTGCCTCATAGCTTTTAATTGCGCTTCCATATATACCCCCCGCTTTACTTATATAAATAAAAAACTTCCGCCCCACCAGGGGCGAAAGCTTACTTCCGCGGTACCACCCTACTTAAGTACTCGACTTCCTTAACGCGGAAAAACGTCTGGCCTACACAGGATATTCCCCTTCAGCGCAGATGCTCGGGAGCGAACTTCTGTCAGGTGTTTTTGGACAGCTCTCAGTCTGTGACACATCCTCCCTGTAAAACCCATCCTAACATACTTTTCTCCGTCATTACATTTCAAAAAATTATTGCAAACTCAATCGCTTATACACCAAATACGCTACAATGGAACCGGTAGCCTCAAAGATTCTCCAAAAAAAATCCGCGGTCAACATTTGACCAGGCCTCCCTACTAATCTTGGAAATTCCAGGTCTTCGTAGTGGTATTATAGCATATCAACAATTCAATTACAAGATAACTGACCCCTTTGGCGAACGGCTTCGTATAAAATTACTGCCGCGGCCGCAGCTACATTTAACGACTCCGCCCTTCCAACAATTGGGATGTGAAGACGCGAATCAGAAAACGCCAATAACTCGCGACTGACTCCATTACCCTCATTACCAAATACAATAGCAGTTGAATGGGTAAAATTAGCCTTACAAAATAGCTCTGATGATTCTAACGATGTAGAAACCAACTTAATATTTCGAGTTCTTGTAAAATGAATAATTTCATCAAATGAAACATCAGTATAAACGGGCAGATGAAAAATTGATCCCATACTGGAACGTATTGTCTTTCCCGAAAACAAATCGGCACAACCTGTCGTCATAATCACAGCACTACACCCAACCGCATCTGCAGTCCGTATTAAAGTCCCAACATTTCCGGGATCTTGTACACAGTCAAGTATAGCAATCAGCGGAGTTTCCTTACAGAAGAAGCCACTAAGATTATTTATGTGTTTTTCTAATAGAAGCATTATTCCTTGCGGCTGATCAGTATCACTAATTCGCTCATATATCTTCATTGGTACTTCTAATATACGACAGCCTTCACTACCAAGTTTTACGATTATATCCTGGGCTCGCGGAGTTTTACTAAGCTGATCTGTAATGATTAAAATATGATTTTTCCAATCTGACTCCGCCGCTTCCTCAACCAGCCTTAGGCCCTCGGCACTAAAGAGGCCTAATTCATCACGCTTTTTTTTCTGTTTCAATGATGCGGCCATTTTAATTATTGGATTATTAGGGCTGGAAACAGACTCAATCACTCAAGCTCCTCCAGTCTTTGAACGCCCTCATTCCCACCCACAACAATGAGTATATCTTCTAGCATGATTTTTTCAGTAGGAAGGGGCGGCACAATTATTTCGTCTTTTCGTTTTATCGCCAAGACGTTAATCGCATATTTCGCACGAAGATTAGTTTCAAGAAGACTTTTTCCAACTAATGCTTTCGGGGCCGTGACCTCGACCATGCTCAAATCAGGCGATAAGGCAATATATTCCAAAACATTTGTAGAGACCAAATTATGAGCGACTCTTTTCCCCATATCACGTTCAGGATAAATGACCCTGTCAGCACCAATCTTCTCCAGCATCTTACCATGCAGCGCGTTTTGCGCCTTAGCAACAATGTATGGAACACCCATTTCTTTTAACTGCAAAGTAGTCAACATATTTGCCTGAATATTTTGACCAATTGCAACAACTACAACATCAAAATTGCGTATACCCAATGCCTGAAGAGAATCCTCATCAGTTGTATCAGCCTCAACAACATGAGTCACCTTATCACTAAAATCCTGTACTCGTTCCTCATTCTGATCAATCGCTAGGACTTCATACCCCATCTCATGAAGCGTTTGGGCAACACTTGAGCCAAACCTTCCCAAACCCATTACTGCAAACTGCCTCTTTCGCATAAATTCCCTCCCCCCCTAACCAATCGTAATCCTTCCATCGGGATATCTAATCGTCCCTTTGCGCTTGCGTAAAGCTAAGGCTAAAACCACCGTGACCGGTCCAACTCTGCCGGCAAACATCGTCATAATCAGCAATAATTTTCCGTAAGGTGTCAACGCTGGTGTAATTCCGGTAGACAACCCAACAGTACCAAATGCTGAAACAACCTCAAATAACAGTTTTAAAAACTCTTGTTTCTCGGTTAAGCTCATCATCATAGTAATGAAAATCACCAAAGCAGTCGAGATAAACACAAGGGAAAAAGCCTTAGATATGATACTTGAAGATATCCGTCTTCCAAAAAGTTCTGCATCATCTTTTCCAGATATATGAGCCCAAACAGCAGCAGCAACAACACTGGCTGTTGATATCTTTATACCACCACCAGTTGATGACGATGCAGCTCCGATAAACATGAGCGGGATAATAAAAAATAAAGTCGCATCTCTCAACTCGCCAATATCTACAGTGCTAAATCCAGATGATCTTGGCGCCATAGAGTGGAAATAACTAGCAAGCAGCTTACCCTTCCAAGAAAGTTCTCCAAGAGTTGCCGGATTATTAAATTCCAAGAGAAAAAAAACAGTTGACCCTCCAACAATCAAGAACAAACTTGTCGTAAGAACGACTTTCGTATGTAAAGTAAATCGAGAAAATGATCGATTGTTATATACATCTGACATGACCGTAAAGCCAATACCGCCTAAAACAACTAGCGTTGTGACCGTAAAACCCACTGTGATATCCTCTACATACGGTGCCAAACTTGCAAACCCTCCAAATAAATCAAAGCCAGCATTGCAAAATGATGATATTGCATGCCAATAACCATAATAAATCCCCTGGAGGCCAAATTCACGATACCAGTGTACTGCCAGAATAGTCCCGCCAATGAACTCTATTAGCAATGTTATCTTAATTATATATTGTGTCAGACGAACAACACCAGCCACAGTTAACTGATTGAGAGCTTCTTGCATGATGAGACGTTCACGGAACTGAATTTTCTTGCGCATAAGCAATGCCATCAGCGTTGCCATTGTCATGATACCTAAACCACCCGCCTGGATGAGCACAATAATAATCATTTGACCAAATATAGAAAAATATGTTCCAGTATCAACGACAACGAACCCTGTAACACACACTGCCGATGTCGCAGTAAAAAGAGCATCAATGAAGCCTAGCCTTTCGCCAGTCACCGATGCTGCGGGCAACATGAGCAAAATAGCCCCAAAAAGAATTAACCCGGCAAAGCCGAGTACAAGAATTTGATATGGCGTGAGTTTCCATTGCGATATATCTAGCAAGTTAGAAAACTCCGGCTGCGATTTCAATGTTATTCACCCCAGTATAATATTCACCATTACGATTATAATCATTCCTTCCGGGACTGTCTATAGTTTTAAGTAAAATAAAGCCTGCCTTACTCGTAGTGCAAGGCAGGTTCCATCTTTTTCTATATCGCCTTTGAAATACAATCGAAATTGAGCATATACCTTCGAACTGAATCTTTAACTCCCTTCTTAACCGCTCCCATCAGATTAATGTAGTTAGTTCCATTCGATGCCTTGGCAAATTCAGCTTTTAATCTTTCAACCGCAGCTGAAGACATGTCAGTTGCAATATTGATCTTACAGATTCCTGACTGAATGGAATTTCGAAAATCATCTCTATTAAGCTTCGATCCACCATGCATAACTAGCGGAACATCAATTTTAGTATTTAATTCATTTAGCCGAGAAAAGTTAAGTTCGGTATTGCCCTTATAAGCCCCATGACTAGTACCAACTGAAACTGCTAAAGCATCCACTTTTGTTTTATTAGCAAAATCCGCTGCGACATCTGCTTTAACAATATGCTCGTCGTTCATATCTTGAAAACACTCGTAACAGCCAACATAGCCCAATTCCCCCTCGACAGATATACCGAGAGAATGGGCTATGCGTGTAATTTCTTTAGTTCTTTTTAAATTTTCTTCGAAAGACAAATTAGATCCATCAAACATGACTGAAGTAAATCCCCAACGAATTGCTTTCATCACACCATCATAAGTATGGCCATGGTCCAAATGCAAAGCGATCGGCACTGATGCCCTTTGAGCGGCACATACCATAGCTGCACTCAAAACTTCTGCATCCGTAAATTTAAATAACCGTTCTGGAACACCCAATACTAATGGGGTTTTTAACTCTTCCGCAACTTCCACAACTGCTCCAAGCGTCTCAAAATTGAATACATTGAACCCGCCAACTGCGTATTTCCTTTTTCTTGCATCCTGAAGTAGTTCGCGCATTGTTACTAAAGCCAACTTTGAACTCCTCCTTAATTTTAAAATGCAACCTTTGCCTTTAAGACATTTTATTCTATAGTTGCACTTAAAAAACCTTTGATTTATTTTAATTTTTAAAATTATTAAAATTTTATAACTGCTTCTTAAAACTTTTCCCAAAAGCAGGATTTTTATACAAAAAAATTCCCGGGAATTAAAAATCCCGGGAATTTTTTCTAAAAGTCGTTATTGAATCTGTTCTTTTGCAGTATCTACAAGTTTGCCGAAAGCATTCATATCATTAACAGCCAAATCAGCTAACATCTTACGGTTAACTTCAACGCCTGCTTTTTTCAAGCCGTTGATTAATTGGCTGTAAGAAATACCATTGATGCGAGCGGCTGCATTAATACGAGCAATCCACAGTTTGCGGAATTCACCTTTTTTGGCACGACGGTCACGACGCGCATAATAAAGTGCCTTCATAACAGTTTCATTTGCTTTTTTAAACTGCTTGCTCTTAGCGCCTCTGTAACCTTTAGCAAGTTTTAGGATTTTTTTATGACGTCTATGTGCAGTCACGCCTGTTTTAACTCTTGGCATGTTTGTTCCCCCTATTCAGTGTTTAGAAGTTTATGCGTAAGGAAGCATCTTTACTACGCGTTTGTAGTCAGAATTGCTAACCAGTCCAGCTTTGCGCAAATTACGTTTACGAGCTGGTGATTTTTTCTCAAGAATATGGCTTTTGAAAGCCTTAGAGCGTTTAAACTCGCCAGTACCGGTTACTTTAAAACGTTTGGCAGCACTTCTACGTGTTTTGATTTTTGGCATTTTAAATCCCCTTTCTTAATTGTGCGACTTAGAAGATAAAATCATTATCATATTTTTACCTTCAAGTTTAGGGTCGCGCTCAACTGTTGCGATTTCTTTAAGTTCAGCAGCCATCTTTATCAAAAGCTGTCTACCTAATTCAGGGTGCGACAACTCGCGTCCCCGAAACATAATCGTAACTTTAACTTTATCGCCATCTTCCAAAAATCGTTCAGCATTTTTCTTCTTTACGTTGAAATCATGATCTTCGATATTGGGACGAAGTTTAACTTCTTTCACAGTTACGACTTTTTGCTTTTTCTTAGTTTCTTTTTCACGCTTCTGTTGTTCATATTTATGTTTTCCATAATCCATGATACGACAGACTGGCGGCTTAGCGGTTGGTGCAACTTCCACTAAATCAAGCTGTTGTTCAGCCGCTTGACGCAACGCATCACGGAGCGTCATTATTCCTAATTGGTCGCCTGTACTACTGGTAACCCTTACTTCTCTAGCCCGAATTTCTTCGTTAATTCTGAGATTTTCTTTGCTAATTGCGACTCACCTCCTAAGTAATTTCTGGACAAACAAAAAACGAGTGGCATAAGCCACCCGTACAATGTACCAATAACAAAAAAATACTGGTATCCATCTACCTTACTAACTGCACTAGAGCGTTGTAAGGTGAGAAGCGGATGGCTTCTACTTCAAAACAATTTACTTAATCATCTTATCACTTTCGAACACATGAGTCAAGTATTATTTCTTCTCTACTATTTCATTGGTTAAATGATTGATAAACTCACGAATTGGTTGTGTGCCAATTTCACCTTGTCCCCGCTGGCGAATAGCCACTGTTTGTGCTTCTGCTTCCTTATCACCAACAACAAGGCTATATGGAACCTTTTCCATTTGGGCCTCGCGAATTTTATAACCAATTTTCTCATTGCGATCATCAACTTCGACACGGATATCCTTATCACGCATAAGGGCTTGAATTTGACGGGCATAATCGACATGGCGGTCGGTGATTGGAAGAATCTTAACCTGAACAGGAGCAAGCCAAGTTGGAAATGCTCCGGCGTAATGTTCAATAAGAATACCAATAAACCGTTCCAAGCTGCCATAAGCCACACGATGAATCATTACAGGGCGATGTTTTTGACCATCTTCACCTACATACGTAAGATCAAACTTCTCGGGCATCATCATATCCAGCTGAATCGTTCCACATTGCCATGTCCGGCCGATGGAATCTTTTAGATGAAAATCAATCTTAGGTCCGTAAAAAGCGCCATCGCCTTCATTTACCTTGTAATCCATACCATAATCTTCAAGTGCCTCTTTTAGAGCATTCGTAGCCATTTCCCATACTTCATCCGAACCCATAGCTTTTTCCGGCCTAGTACTTAGCTCGGCATGGTATGATAGACCAAAAGTACTGTACACCTTGTTAAACAACTCAATGACGCCCTGAATCTCGTCTTTAATCTGTGACGGCAGCATAAATATATGAGCATCATCTTGAGTGAAGCTGCGTACCCTCATTAAACCGTGCAGTGCGCCTGATAATTCGTGTCTATGAACCAAACCAAGTTCGGCGGTGCGTAACGGCAAATCACGATAACTATGATGCTGTGTCCGGTAAACAAGAATACCACCCGGACAATTCATCGGCTTAACAGCATAGCCTTCATCATCAATGGTAGTAAAATACATATTTTCACGGTAATGATCCCAATGTCCAGACTGCTGCCAAAGTCGTTGATGCAAAATAATGGGTGTTTTAATCTCTTGATAACCATATTTCACATGAACTTTGCGCCAGAAATTTTCAAGCTCATTGCGGATAACCATGCCTTTGGGATGGAAGAAAGGAAATCCTGGTCCTTCCTCTTGAATGCTGAATAAATCAAGTTCACGCCCAAGTTTGCGATGATCACGTTTCGCAGCTTCTTCTAACATATTCAAATATGCATCTAAATCTGCCTTTTTCTCAAATGCAGTACCATAAACGCGCTGAAGCATTTTACGTTTTTCATCACCACGCCAGTAAGCTCCGGCCAAACTTTGGAGTTTTACTGACTTTACACGGCTAGTCGCTGGAACATGCGGCCCGGCACACAAATCAATAAATTCCCCCTGCCTGTACAATGAAATCACAACATCAGTAGGCAAATCCCTGATAAGCTCGACCTTATAAATTTCACCTTTTTCTTCAAAAAGCTTAATCGCCTCGTCACGCGACATCTCAAGTCGTTCTATTGGCAAATTTTCTTTGATAATTTTTTCCATCTCACTCTGAATCTTTTGTAAGTCTTCAGGAGTAAATACATAATTAGAATCAAAGTCGTAGTAAAAACCGTTTGTAATAGCAGGCCCGATAGCTAGTTTTACATCTTTATATAAACGCTGAACAGCTTGTGCCATTACGTGGGACGCACTATGTCTGAGGGCTTCTTTACCTTCAGGATCAGCAAAGGTAAAAAATTCAATTTTGGCATCTTCATTTAATTTATAGCGTAAATCTGCAATCTGACCATTAACCTTAGCAGCCAAAACGCTTTTTGCTAAACTACGACTAAGTGTTTCAGCAATTTCAGCCAACGACACTCCCTGCTCAAATTCACGTAATGAGCCGTCCTTTAATTCAATTTGAATTTTACTCACAGCTAATTCTCCTTTTCATCATAATTAAAAAAATAAACTCTCATCCCTAAAATAGGGACGAGAGTAACCCGCGATTCCACCCTGATTGGCCCTTAGGCCCTTCTTAATTGTGATAACGGGTATCATCCCGGCTTGGCCTACTCTGAATTCAGCGAAGCAGTTTGAAGGTGGTAACAATAGCACCGAACGTAAAAATGCTTTCAGCCTACGGCATTTTCTCTCTAAGACGCCAGTTCGCTCTGCCTTATCCTCCGCATTACTTGTCACATGATGCATTTGATAAAATATTATATTATTTCACCATCATTGTCAAGAAATATACTCCTATTAAAGCTCATGACAAACATGACACCCGTCACATAATGCCACCCTATCCTCAAAAACATTTTTAATGGTGGCTACCAAATTTTCTGAACAATCCGGATGACTACTATGCAGCATGATATGATAAGGAGCTATACTAATAAGCGACGTAATGAGTAAGTCCTCATAGTTGATTTCACTAATACTGTCAGCAACAAAACTATCAAGATATTTATTATTTACCTCATTGCCACTCGCATCAAGAATCTTATAACAGCCATGTTGCCCCAGAACGACATGAACTTCTTCAACCTTAGACTCCTGGATATCTACAAAATAGCGCAAAACACGGATAAATTCCTTGTATTCAAGGTCCATCATGTAATCATCAACAGCATTATCGACAATCTCACCTAATCGTTTTCGATAGTCTTTGAGTCTGAAATTCACAAACCCCTCTAATACTAATTCATGGTGAACATCAAGATATTCAATAATTTTTGCCATAACTTTGCTATTCCGAGTAGCTACATTAAAATCCGCAAACGCTCCAGTGCTAGTATTTAATATGTCCAAAGCACTTGCAAGAATGAGAGAACGCTCCTGATCATCGAAATAATAATATTGAGTGTCAATAATTTTTTTTAACAGCTTTTTCTCTTCCCGCCCGATGATGATTTCGGTCAGAATTTTAGCCACATAATTTTTTAACAAACTCTTAATTCGCTCATAATTACGAAAAGATAATTCGCCTTCAATTACATTACAACCTAAAAACGTATAATGTCCACGATTTATCTCATCAATTGCTACACGAAATCCCTCTTGCTTTAGTGTAGTACAATCTTGTTGCAATCTCGCCCGTATTTCATCTGTTGTTCCCGTTAAACCAACAGATAACAACTTCACGTCATCACTCCTTTCCCTCGTATAGTATATGTTCCACGATTTATTTGCATACATTATAAGCCTAGCTTGTATAACTCCCCCTTTCACCCTGACGGGAACAGGTAGAAGAAAGGAGTCTTAGAGCGGCTTGGTCATCGGATAAAAACAAATGGCAACCTCAAAGAGGTTGCCATTTTCCAGCCTAATAGTATTAAATTCGTTCTAAATTTGCCTTGATGGCGGCTAACCAATGATCCCGGCCCTTCACAATCAACTTTAAAGTTCGATTCCTTATGGTCGACACATTGAGTACATTAGGTATCACAAAGAAAGTCTTGCCAGGCGTAACTTCTGCGATGTGTGATAGCGGGACTTCCTCAACATACTTATCATGAATATCAAGCAAGTAACCCACAAACACAATTCGATTACTCGTCAGATAAAAGGCTCCGGCAAAGGCATTCCCATCACAATATAAGTTCGCATGGTCTTTTTTTATTATGCGTTCTTGTTCTACTAATGGAAAGCTATACATTACTATCGCTCCTACCACAATCTAGTTGTAATTAACTATTCGAGACTAAATATAATTTTCCTACCGCCCTAACAATTAGTTTGTCACAAATTCATGCCGATTAACTTTATCCCCTGCTAACGTATCAGCTGTCTGTCTATATGTGAAGGAAGGATTTAAAGTATCGACAAAACTTGCCAGCCAGCGCTGGTAAAACATTTTCATAACCTTATAATCAACACCTGTCCGACTCCAGTTTCTTTCCTGAAGACAAACTTCACCTTCCCAAACAAGTCTAGTCGGAGTATTCTCAACGACCGTATCACCTTGGTCACACGGCATACCGTTAAGCAGGTAGTCATTCAACGCCTTATAAAGTCCATCGATTTCAGAAACATTGTAACTACCTGCATCTTTAGCATGACGCCCACACATGATACCGTGTTCTACAAAAGCTTCCTCGATGACAGCCTTAGCCTCATCACCATGAAGATCCAAAAGCTCTTTAATTAAAGCAGCTTCTCGTGTTTCGGCAACATTGATCTGGCGTTGAAGCCACCCGTGAATATTGGATTGATCAATTAAATCCGCCAAATCACCGTCAGGCAACGGCTCACCATATGTTTGCCAAACTTGCTGTTGAAGCTCGTCAACATCAGCCCCCCACTTTTCTTCTGCCTTAATGTATATTAGCTTTTCCCGCTCAACCACACGTTTAATTTTATTATATAACCAGTAATGAATGTGTCCTAAAAATGCGCTCATCTATTGATGCCTCCATTAATTTTTCCTAAATTACTTGATTTAAAGCCACTAATAGTTTTTCTAGATCTAACCCATGAATTTCAGCAGCCTGCTTAACGGGCTCACCGGTAGACGAAGGACAACCTAGACAGCCCATACCAAACGAACGGAACACAGGTACAGTCTGGGGATATACCCTAATGATATCGCTAATGACACTATCATCGGTAATTTTATCACCAAATACTAATGTACCTTCAGTGAGACCGCCTGCTACAGGAATGATTATATCGCCAGCTTCGGACTGCCCAACCTTAGGCTCCGTTTCTTGGCTGACCTCACCGTAAAAAGTTGCAAGTACGTCGGCTTTAAATTTATCAAATCCAATTCTATCGATAAATTGTCCAATCCGCTCAATATCAGCATGCTTCTGATAATATGCAATAATGATACCGACAATTTTCAGCGCCTGCTCCTCGGTTAAGTTCTCAATTACCTGATTAGCTAACCGGGGATGAGAACCCGCACTGCCGCCCACATAAACATCCCATCCGTTCTCTGTTGCTAACAAACCAATATCTTTAACATGAACTTCCGCACAAGAATTTGGACATCCAGCAACCCCGATTTTTAAGCGAGAAGGCATTTCCTTTTTATGATAAAGCTTATCAAGTTGCATTCCTAGTTTAATACTATCTTGCTTACCTCTTTTACAAAAAACGATTCCTGGGCATATCTTCACACTGCGCACACAGTTAGCAAACCCCATGGCTGGTTGCATATCTAAGTCTTCCCATACCTTGTCAATATCCTCTGCTTTAAGCCCAGTAATCATAATTCTCTGCGCCGACGTCACCTTCATGATGCCGCCATATTTGTCAGCTACATCAGCATATCTGCGCATCAAGTCAGGCTTTATAAATCCTCCTGGTAAATGCGGTGTCACCGCATAAGTCTTCTTTCCGTCCCGCACCTTCTGTAAATTCGCTCCCTTTGGCAACATACAGACACCCCCTTGTTTTCTGTTTTTATAATACCCCATTTATGGGTTGTTACACTGTGACAAAAATCACGTTGTTTTAAAAAATTAGAATTACTTTGGCTTATTCGCATTGAATAATGCCGCAATCTCCTCATTGCTTAATTCGCGATACTGGCCAAGATCAAGCTGGATATCTAACTTTAATGGCCCCATCTTTACCCGTTTTAAATAAACAACTCTTTTCCCTACTGCAGCAAACATACGTTTTATCTGATGAAACTTTCCCTCGTAAATCGTTACTTCTATTTCAGAACAAAGTCCACTACTTAAAACAATGAGCTCACTAGGCAAGGTTCGATAACCATCGTCTAAGATGATTCCATTTCTAAAAACCTCGCAATCTTTTTCTGTTACTTCACCAGCGATTTGTGCAAAATAAGTTTTCGGAACATGCTTCTTAGGTGAAAGCAGCATATGGGCTAACTTACCATCATTCGTTAAGAGAAGCAGACCCTCGGTATCTTTATCTAACCTTCCAACTGGAAAGGGTTCAAAAGTCTTGTGTTCCGGTGCCAATAGGTCTATGACCACTTTATCTACAGCATCTTCTGTTGCAGAAATACATCCCGGCGGTTTGTTCATCATCAAATAGATATACTCGCGATATATGATCTGTTTGCCATCAACTTCAATACTATCTTTATAGGGCCATACATGGACATCGGCTTGTTTTACAACTTGTCCGTTAACATTAACTCGCCCGGCCTTCACAATTTGTTTTATTTCCTTACGTGTACCATATCCTATGTGAGCCAGTACTTTATCAAGCCGCTGACGTTCCTTTTCTCCCATTTAAAACTCACCTTTCATCGCTATCCTGCCAGCGCCAACCGGGAGGATAATCATTTTTCAAGCTATAGCCTGCACCTTTACCCCAGCCAAGTGGATAACCATCAACAGTGACCAAGTACCACCCTTTAGACCATTGCTTGCCTTCCTCCTGAATTGTTTCGCAACGCAGGTACCTGATCACCCGGTATTTATCTTGTTCATTCTGGATAGATAAGTCTAAACGTTGCACGGCGGCATTGACACCTTTTTCATCCAGTCCCATAGCAAATGCTTGACTTGGCCGAAAACGGCCTTTCTCAACCATTCCCAATAACCAGCCTGACCGTAGAACTTTCAATCCTTTCAGGGAGGGCAGACAGTTTTTTTCCCAAATAATATGCCCACTACGCTCAACAACTGAACCATCGGCAGGCAACAGCGTCTGCCATAAATCCCCATTACGCCAGACCTGCTCAGAAAATTCTTTGATGGCCTGACGGCTAACAGACGACAATGAATCCTGTTGATTAAAATTCCGGTAAACGCAGTCTTGCTCGCTCATTAACCTCGCTACCTTCGCAGCAAAGTGACCCTCTCCTTTAATTCTATGCGGCCACAACCGCACCATATTGCAAACTTCAAAACCTGGCTGTTCAGCAAGGAACTTCTCGATCTGCTCTTCATTCTCTTCTTTTGAAAAAGTACAAGTCGAATAAACTAAATTGCCGCCAGAGCGCAGCATCTCTGATGCACTCTGTAAAATTTCCGACTGCCATTTCACGTACTTTAGAACCTCCTGCTGACTCCATTCTTTGGCCATGTCCGGTTCTTTGTGAAACATTCCTTCGCCAGAACACGGAGCATCAACAAGTATTTTATCAAAAAAACGCCCAAAAACGCTGGCTATACGTGCAGGAGTTTCATTAAGCACGATGGCATTCGTCACCCCGTACCGCTCAATGTTTTTTAACAGCACCTTAGCACGATGAGGGTTGATATCATTAACAACAAGCAAACCATTACCTAACCTACCAGCAAGCTGAATAGACTTTCCCCCCGGAGCAGCACATAAATCCAGGACACAATCACCAGCTCGAACGTTAAGCAATTCGGCTGGCAACATAGCACTCGGCTCCTGGATGTAATATAATCCCGCATAATAATACGGATGCTTGCCTGGGCGCGCTTCACTCTCTTTATAATAAAATCCGTCATCACTCCATGGCACCTTATCTTCTATGAAAGACAGCATCTGTTTCAAATCATCTGCCGACACTTTGATTCGATTGGCTCTAAGACCAGCCGTCCGTGGTGCAGAGTAGCTTTGCAGAAAATCCTCAAATTCATCCTGTAAAATATCCTGTATCTTATTTAGAAATCCTTCCGGCAATTTCATAGTAAGGCATCCTTCTCATCTCTTTATAATAGTGTATCCCCAAACTTGACTGTCTATCATTTGGCCTAATTACGGTATATTTACCAATTATATCAAAAAAAGCAATAAAAGAATAATCTTTATATAAACAAAAAGCCTCATAGGTAAATACCTACAAAGCTTCAACTGTAATATCCGGCAGATATACTTATTGCCACCTGTTTTGTTTATAAAATGAAAGCTTTACTCTTCCAAACGTTGCTGGACTACATTCCAGTTGATATTACTAAAGAAGGCATCAATATAATCATTGCGTTTCAAGTCATAGTCTGGCATATATGCATGCTCCCAAACATCCATGATGAGCAGAGGTTTGCAACCCGTAGGGTGGCCGGTATCGTGTTCATTTATCCAGAAGTTGATCAATTGGCCGTTTGTTATGTCCTGGTAAAGTACTGACCAGCCGATGCCCCGCATCATACCAGTAGCTTTAAAGTCCTGCTCCCATTTATCATAACTACCAAAATCAGCTTTAATTTTTTTGATGAGCGGGCATTTGCGGCTAATGCGTCCATCGCCGCCGAGATTATCGAAATAGTATTCATGAAGACGCATACCATCGAATTCCCAACCGAGGCGTCGTTTGGGTTCGGCATATTCAGGACCGCTAGTTCTATTGGCATCCAACAACCGTTGCAATAACTCAAGTAAGATATTTGTATTACGGACATAACCCTGGTACAAGGTAAAATGCATTTCTAGTAGTTTATCGCTAAATCCATCCATACCCAGCAGGTGGGAGTAGTCTTGGGGAATGTACACAGGTAATTCCTCCTTATTATTTGATATTACAGTTTATGCTGATGATCACCAAAAGGTTGGAACGAAAATGAAGTGTAGCGCTGTTCGACAGTTATCTCAAAGCGCCTATCAAATACTTAAATAAAGTGAGACTTAATTCATATAACTCCACCTGAGTCCTCATGAACCGTATCCAGGACTTAACCGCTCGCCTGTGTCCTTTAGGGTATCACTTGTAGAAGAAGGGATTCTTAGAGCGACTTGGTCATCGGATAAAATTCAATTAAGAATACAAAAAACCACAAAGGCTATCAACCCTTGTGGTTTCAACATTTATAAATGGTGGGGTTAGGCGGACTCGAACCGCAGACCTCTTCGATGTCAACGAAGCGCTCTAACCAACTGAGCTATAACCCCTTGCGCATAATATATTATATTAGGTTAACGATAATCTGTCAAGTAGTGTTTTCCTAGTATAGAATATTATTAGCGATAACCAAACGCTGTATTTGGTTTGTGCCCTCATAGATCTGCATAATCTTGGCATCTCTCATATATTTTTCGGCCATATATTCTTTAGAATATCCATAGCCGCCCATAACTTGAACTGCATCAGTGGTCACTTTCATTGCACTGTCAGAAGCATAACATTTAGCCAGTGCCGATTCCTTTGTATACGGCAGGCCTTGATCTTTCAACCAGCATGCTTTATACACAAGCAACCGGGATGCCTCGATTTGCATTGCCATATCTGCTATCATTGCTTGAACAAGTTGGAAAGAACCAATCGGCTTACCAAATTGTTTGCGCTCTTTAGCGTATTTTACGCACAGATCAAATGCAGATTGAGCAATTCCTACTGATACCGCACCAACCAATGGCCGGGCCGCGTCTAAGGTTTTCATTGCAATCTTAAACCCTTCGCCCTCACGACCAATGCGGTTAGCAGCCGGAATTCGAACATCTTCAAGAATAAGTTCGCAAGTATTTGATGCGCGAATCCCCATCTTTTCTTCTTCTTTACCAACAGTAAAGCCAGGAGTACCCCGTTTTACAATAAAGGCTGTCAAACCACGGATACCAGCCGATTTGCGCGTATTCGCAAAAATGATAAATATATCAGCAAGAGCAGCATTTGTAATGAAGCACTTAGTGCCATTAAGTATGTAATCGTCCCCATCTTTAACCGCTGTAGTGGCGACTGCACCGGCATCAGAGCCAGCGCCGGGCTCTGTTAAAGCAAAGGCAGCAAGTTTCCCTTCATTAATTACTGAAAAAAACTTCTCTTTTTGTTCTTCTGTCCCCAAAAGCAGCACCGGATATCCAGCTAAAGCATTGGCAGCAATACTTGTCGCTACGCCTGCACAGCCTTTTCCCAATTCTTCATACAGCAAGGCAATGGTAATGGTATCCAATCCTGGACCATCGTATTCCTCTGGAACTACAAGGTTCAATAAACCAACTTCGTCAATCTTTTGCAATAAACCTGGGTACATTTTACCCTCTTTATCCATCTCCAAGGCAAAAGGCGTGATTTCCTTTGCCACAAACTCTTGCACCATTGTTCTCAGATCTAATTGGTCGGGGGTAATGTTAAAATCCATGCTTCTCCTCCTTATCCAGAAAGTTCTAAAAACAAGTATACATCATAATGCTTTTTTTGTTAACAAAAAGATTGGATTTTTTCAAGAAAACAGCTCACTTCAATAATAATTTTGCACCAATTGCCAGTAATACCAGTCCAAATACCTGATTAATCCCGCAAGGTACACGCTCCAAGCCGAAACCGCCAAAGTGATCAATAGCGACTGCTGTAAGAACTTGCCCAACAATAATTGCAGTGGTCGCATTGGCTACACCAACCTTAGGAATACTTGCAGCCACTAAATAAATAATGCCAACACCAAGTAGCCCCCCTAAATAGGCATACCATGGCGCTTGTGAAAGTGCCATTAAATTTCCTTTTCCCATTCTAAACACAAAAAGTAAGATAAGCAGAATAATAGTTCCTGTTATATGCACAACAAATGTAGTCTCCAGCAAACCGATGACCTTGCTTAAGGCAGTGTTTAGTGTCCCTTGGACAGCCATAAGTACTCCCGAAGTTAAGGCTAACGCCAGTGCCATCATATCTGCGGAAATGTTCAATACATACACACTCCTTATATCAAACAACTATTCAACAGAAATTAGTATAAGGCCAGGAGTGTAATTTTATACTGTTTAGCTAAAATGGTTTTTAAGCCAGTCGAGTGCTTTGTCAGTCGCCAAACTTGAATGATTAGAAAATTGATGGTCCCCTCCGTCAATGATTACTAATTGTTTGGGGTCATTTGCATAATTAAACATTGTCATTGCCTGTCCTACGGGAACTACAACATCTTGGCCGCCATGGAGGATAAGGACAGGAGACTTGATTTTTTTGATACAGGCTATAAGATCATGCTTTTTAAAGTCTTCGATAAAATCAGGCGTTATTAGTAATTTGCCGTATTCATCATTAATGTCCAGTGTCTTCCCTGCTTTTAATAACTGATAATCACTTCCTAATGACAATTGAAAAGTCTCAAACAGATTACTTGGTGTTGCCCATAAACACAATCCGGCTATATTTTGATCTTGTGCAGCAACTACTACTGCAGAGCTCCCACCCATGCTCCTACCCAAAAGAACGATAGTAGAGCAGATGGTACTCCGACAATAATCCACAATAGCACTTAACTCACTGACCTGTAATGAAAGCTTTTCTAGTGGGCTAAAGGCAAACCTGATAACGGTTAAACCAAGTTTAGATGCTCTTTGGGCTAGAGCGACAGCCCGCCCACCGCCATCCATCGAACCACGAAAGCCATGGGAAATAATAAGTGCCGTATTCAAGTCCTCACCACAAGGATGATGGATTACAACAGGCAATTTCGCATTGCCCGCAGTAATGATAAACTCTTGCAAAATTCATCCCTCCAATCATTAGAAACGCTTACGCAAAGTCCTTGGACACAGGGCGGAATCCTTAGCCATTCTTACGTCATCAAAATTGAAGAATTCCGAGGCTAAAAAAAGAAACAGGCGTTATCGCCTGCTATTCTAAAATATAAATCGTCATTCTTTGTCTACCGAATTGTAGGGCTTCACTACGACTTTCAAATGCCAAATCAATCTTATTGCCCTTTATAGCACCGCCAATGTCATCGGCGATAGCAAGTCCGTATCCTGGAATGTATACACGGGTTCCTAACGGAATTACCGAAGGATCAACCGCAATAAGCCCTTTGCGCAATAAATTACCACGATAAGTATAACCGGTCGTACCGTCATCGTAAGCGGTATAGGCAGATGCAATAACAGACAAAGCTCTACCGGATCTACTAGGATCATCATGTACTCTTGACAAGTATTGATAGGTTTCATATCCCACAACACCGTCAGCAACAAGTCCGTTGATGCGTTGGAATTCTTTAACGGCATTTAATGTCTGACGTCCAAAAATACCATCAACTGTGCCGCTTAGAAAGCCTTTCTCGCTGAGCATCGATTGAACAGCTTGAACCTTGTCCCCACGCATGCCAAATTTGACCGGATAGTCTCCAGGCGCCGCTAAGGAAACTGGAGCCAGTAGCAGCGAAAATAAAACAACTGCCACTAACAGAGAAACTTTCTTCAATTGTTCCACCTCTCTTTATGTCTGCCTCCGAGGTTAGCTGTCGGGTTAGGGTTAAAGAGAAGAAAAAGAAACAACCCTTCCGCAATCTGCGGATTCACCCCTATCTTTATATCGGTTCCCCCGTACTTATTACCATTTTTCCCATAAACAAGGCTTTAAAATGGCTATATGATTCGGCATTATATATGTATTTTACTGTAATGTGACAATTCAGTCAAGCTATGCGAATACTTGCACGATTAAATTACCTTAAATTCCCAATATTTCCAACGTTGCTTTGTTTACTACTCCAGTGGCCTCGAGTCCATTTTCGACTTGAAAAGCACGAACTGCCTCATCTGTCACTTTACCAAAAATGCCGTCCGCTCTTGCGTTAAGAAAGCCTAATTCGCGTAGTTTCATTTGCAATATAGCTACATCAGATCCTGAGTTTTGATATTTCAATACACGCTGAACTCTTATCTTCCGCCCTTCAATCCGTACAGGCGTACCGACTGGAGCCCATTCAAATAATTCTTCAACATCTTTATTTCTCATTCTAATACAACCATGACTGGCAAATTGTCCTATCGACCACGGTTTGTTTGTTCCATGAATACCGTAAATTCCCCACGGCACGTTCAATCCCATCCAACGCGTACCAAAGCCAGTTCCCCAATTATAGTCCTTCCAAACTATATTCCACTCGCCAATTGGCGTAGGTGTTTGACTCTTGCCGACAGCTATCCGATATGTCTTATATTTTTGCCCATCACTATATACATCTAAGACTCGCTGTGTCACTTTAATAACGACACTAATCTCTCCTGTCGGCTTTGTGATTGGTTGGTTTTCTATACCGGCAAGTTCCCGCTCATCAATATACTCAAATCCCAAAATGCCGCAAATAATGCTCATAATGAGCAAGAAAGCAATGCTAAAAAAAATACGAGACCGCTTAAAATCTGCTATCCGAATTATACTCACTCTTTTCCCCCCTACTAAGGACTCACAAAAATATATGTATCAGGAGTAAAAGATATTAACAAAAAAAAACCGGGGGTTCCCGGTTAATTTAAAACGTATACTTTAACATTTTGAATGCCATAATCTATTGCTTCTTGTCGATCATTAAATGCCAAATCAATTCGATTACCTTTTATTGCGCTTCCTTGATCTTCAGCAACTGCTTGACCATAGCCCTCAACCCACAATTTTGTGCCCATCGGAATAATCTTAGGGTCGACTGCCACAACACCTTTTTGGACTATCCCCCCCACATAGGTAAGATTATTCCATTTACCATTGTCGAGTGGGCCGGGAGCATATGCTGTTGCCTTCATGTCCAGCACCCGGCTATAATTATTCGGCGCTCCGATTACTGGGTCATTCTGCTGGGTAGTACTAGGGGTTACGCTACTTCCTCCATTCACAAATTGGGAAAGCACATTCAGTTGTGCCTGGTATGGTGCTAACTGTTCACTTACCCTTTGTTCAACTTGTTTACGTAAAACAGTTTGCATCACTTGCTTAGCATCAGCATTAGCCATAACAGAATTTAAATTGCTCTTTTCAATCCGTTCCTGTGCGATAGTCGTAAGTGCATTCACGACAACACTTGTATCCCCATTTTCCAAACCTTGTTTGATTTTTATTAATTCTTGTATACGCGAGGCGCTAACGCCTTGTTCAGCAGCTTGTGCGAGCTTGTCCTCTATAACAGCAGCATGAGCTTGCGGAACAACTGGAGAAAACACACTCGCAACCACTGCTACTAGCATGGTTGCTACTAGTTTCTTCAATACATCACCCTCCTTCTGCTATCTCATTACATATTCTATCATAAGTTTACATAATAATAAACGGTAATAATTAACTCGCAAAAACAGCCCACCGCTTACTAAAATAAGCAGTGGGCTGTTAAACATTAATAACTATTTTGCTAATTGAAATAACGTTTCAGTCAAAACCTGAATACCTGTTTCTATATCATTTGGCGTTGCATACTCATCTGCACAGTGGCTAATATCATTATATGACGGTATGAAAATCATGCCGGTTGGTGCTAAAAAAGCCATATTCATGGCGTCGTGTCCAGCACCACTGTTCATCTGAACATAAGACAGGCCCTTTGAGTCACAAACATTTTCGATGATTTTCGCTACTTCCTTATCCATTTCAACTGGCTTTTCTGATGACAACATTTCAATTGACATCGACGTATCCTGCCCCTCTGCAACTGTGCTCACTGCATCTTTTATTTCTTGAAGACACTCAATGATACTACTATGATTCACGCCCCGTATATCAACCCACATTTCCACTTGCCCCGGAATTACATTAATTGCACCAGGATGAACCTTAAGAGCCCCCACTGTCGCCACCGTCCCATAGTACGACTGTTCTAGAGCAATCTCTTGGATAGCTAATACAATCATTGATGCACTGACCAGCGCATCTCTTCTTATATTCATCGGTGTAGTGCCCGAATAATTGGCCAAGCCATCTACAGTAATTTTTAATCGAGTTGGTGCAGCCACAACATCAACAATCCCAATGGCAGCCGGTTTGCTCACTAGAGTATTTCCTTGTTCAATATGTAGCTCAACAAAAGCCTTGATCGCATCTTTAGATCTCGCAGCCTTATCAATGTTATTAATGTCCAAGCCCCGTGAACTCATAACCTCTACAAAAGAAATGTCATTCTTGTCCTTTGCTTTCCGCCATGAATTAATATTAGACCGACCAATCATCGCTTTGCTTCCCATTGTTGCAAACATAAACCTGCTGGATTCTTCTGCTGCAAAAACAATCAACTCTAGAGGCTGGGTAACCTTTCTCTCCTTGAGGCGTAAAATAGCTGCAAGACCTCCTACAACGCCTATCACGCCATCATACTTGCTGCCTCCTGGCACCGTGTCCAGATGTGACCCTGTCACAACGGCAGGAGCTTTGTTATCCCCAACTTCCAATCGTCCAATAATATTGCCAATCTCATCAGTCCGCACTTTCAACCCAACCTGTTTCATGAGTTCAATAATATAGTTTCGCGCCTTATCATCAGCTTCACTAAACGCCTCACGATAAATGCCACAGTCCCTTTTCCCAAATTGTGCTATCTCATCGATTACCTTAGTAACCCATTCCTGTGTCATTGAGCCCCCTCCTTCCAAATTGAACATACTACAAAAATCTATTTCTCTACACCCGGTAATATTGCCCTTTTTCCACAAAATCACTCGCCACTTTTATTAAATAACTTGAATATCTAATTAAACAATTTACCTTTAAATTCCTGCATAAGAGGGAAAAAGCGCCTCATGGCGCTTAAATCAACGTGCAAAAGAAAGCATCATGAGAAGTAAAATAATTGCCGCTGCCCCTCCGCCAATGACAAGCGCAGTTCGGTTTACTTTGGCCATATCTTGCTTGTGATAAGCTCGCTTCCCTGTTCCTTTAGCCATAATGATCCTCCTACGATTATTTTTAATTTATTATTTTTTAAATTTTCCAAAAAATATTAAAATAATTATACACTATTAATACTTCATTGGTCTAACAGAACTTTTCCCATAGCGCTCAATAAGATATTCTAAAATATTGTCACGAGCTGTAAAAATTTTATCACCATCTATTAGTACAGGAACGAGATACTGTCTTGTAAGCCTATAAACATCATGCCTTTCTGTCTTTACAAGGCTTACGTTCACACATAGATAAGAAAGCTGAAATTCGGCTAGCTTTTCGCGTACTACCCGGCACTCCATACAAAACTCATTATTATATAGCACTAAGTCTGTGGGCATAACTTCAAACTCCTCTCTGGTAACTCTCTATCTATATTCTAACAAAAAAAATCTCTCACGCCATCCGTGAGAGATTTTTTTCTAACAATTATGAATCATATTTTTCTTGTATTTTGAATAAGCACTTTTTAATTCACCGATTTTATCAGACATTTCAATTTGCAATTGTGATACTGCTTCATAGTCTCCGACTATTACAGCCTCTTCGATGCGAGTAAACAAGCTCTTATTAGCAAATGTATCTTTAGCTAAATACATACGCAACGATTGAATCTTCTCCCAAATATATAAATCATAATCAGCTACAGTGTTGGCATCATGCAAACACTGGCACTCTTTTACAATCGACATATTTTCCGGAATTATTCGTTTCAGCAATTCAGTTTTCCAACGAGTAAGAGCCCCAGCAATAAAAGCACTCATCAACTCTGGACGAAAGATGTTTCCTGCTGCAAGAACTTCAACTTTTTCAGGGTATTTTTTAATATTCTCCATATTTTCCCATACCGTTGACGGCGGTTTAGAAAATAAGCGATCACGCTCTTCTGCAGTATAATCTTCGAAAACATCATGCTCACTACGATAGGACCGATCTGTCTCCAGGTAAAATCCCGGAGCTCCAGCTTCCTTAGATAACTCAGCTAACAATTCTTCATTTGACTTACCAGAACAGAGTGATGCCTTTATCCCGTCGAGCATTGATAGGTATATTGTTGATAAAGCAATATAGGTATTTGTATATGGATTAGGCGAGCGTAGTTCAAATCGAGTAGCCATAGGATTCGCCATGTCCCGAATTAATCCAGCCAATATTGTACGGTTACGCGAGGGGACTTCTGGGGTATGACCAAGTGAGGTTACAATACAAATCGGTGCTTCAAAACCGGGCTTCAGACGATTGAGAGAGTCATTTGTAGAAGATATAAATGGATTGATTGCCTCATAATTTTTTAACAGCCCCATAATAGAGCCATAACCAATACTGCTTAAAAAGTCTTTTTTCATATCAGTAGGTGCAAACAAGTTGACCATTTTCCCTGATTTCATTTTTGCCGCTAAACCAAAATGAGTATGTTCGCCACTTCCGGCGACACCAATGATTGGCTTGGCTTTAAACGTAACCTCAAGGCCATTCTCTCTAAATATTTCTCTTATAATAATTCTGGCTTGCAATTCATTATCCGCTACTTGGAGTGGTGTTGAAAAACGCCAGTCAATTTCCAACTGTTCCATAACATGAGTCAAATGACCAGTTTCATCAATTTGCGCCTTAACCCCGCCAACTTCTTTATGCCCCATTTCTGGTTCCAATCCATATTTCTCAAGCATTATAATTGATTGTTCCATTGCTGTACGAACTTCACCACGAGTTCGTTGCCAATATTGCTCTTGCATTACCTGTGACGCGGATAAATCAGCTACCTCTGCATGATTAGCAGGTGTCTTAACCCAAAATTCTAACTCAGTCGCAGCTGTAAAGACAATATCGTCAATATCATCAACATTGACATGCTCCAAGCCGGGAATCTGGGGATATTGTTTAAATAGCGAAAAAAGCTCAGCTTTAATATAGTCTATACTCTGGGCCAAAATTGATCGTGAATCAACCCTCAAGCCATTATGAACTAAGAAGGCCGGAATACGTAGCGTACCAACAGGTTTACCTGTCTCGTCGTCAATATGTTCAACATTATAATCGATAACCCAATTTACACTTGCATCAGCAATCATATCTAACTTAGCATTATTTAAAGTAGCAATCCCTGTTAAAACAACTGAAGAACCATCGGTTTGAACTGCACTGCCCGTAAAAAAGTCATCCATATCCTTCAGAAAAAGACTCATTGGAATTTTCTCGTCTGTATCGTTGCCAGCAAGATCAATACCAACCAACGAAACAAATTTAATTTCAGGGTGGCTTTTAAGCAAATTAATTAAATCTTCCTTACCATATTTACCAGTCGGGATATAATAAATTAAATCTTTAGCCATGTCCTTCACCTCTTATTATATTTTATCCTAAAAAACCATAAACAACCGGGTGTAAGAGAAAACGACAAGACTCTCCCGTCTTATAAACAGGAGAGTCTTCATTGACTCAAATATTTGATTATGTATTAATTATAATGGCAACGACTTCTTTTGTCTAGCGAAATCACAAAAAAATAAAAATTTTATAAATGGCTCCGAGAAACTAAAATCGAAAACACCCTTTCACAAGCAAGTACGTTTCTGTTATGATAGTACTATATAAACACTAAATATAAAGGAGTAATGAAAATGCTAGGAATGACAAAACATGAAATTCAAACTGCTGTTGATAATTGGTACAAAGAGAACCCCGATAAAATAACCTCGTTTATGCAAGGTTTTAATACCGGAACCAATGATGACGACGACGTACTTAATCTCGTCTCGCGCGTTATGGCATCAGTAGGCTCGACTATAGCGATGCACGCCATATCAGATGTATTCGAACAAAACAATCAGCTTTTAACGCAGCAGATTAATGCACTTATCGATGAGAAAGTCAATAATGCCATAAAGTGAGACTTAATTCACATGGAGTTTTAACTCCACCGAATCCTAGCCGAACCGTAATTCAGGGATTTAGCCGCTTGGTCATCGAATAAAAAGCACTCACATTAGTGAGTGCTTTTTGTTAACCGGCAACTATCTATCTTCCCAGGCCGTTTCACCGAACGCTATGCCATCCATAGCACGTTCGGAACTAGGGCCATCCGGGCCCGTCGCAACCAAGTACTTTCGACGTATATGGGGTTAAGCAGTGAACCGGAAGTTTTACTTCCGTGTGAATCGCTTATGCACAGCGAAACTACTGTGAGAACAGGTGGAACCTCTCCGCACCACTCTAAACGACCTCGATACATAAAGAAACACTCACGTTTATCGTGAGTGCTTCGCTAATCAGCAGCTACCTATCCTCCCAGGCCGTTTCCAACCAAGTACTTTCG
>VSSQ01000325.1_pt1 | contig 41195 bp, 40 predicted proteins | sample 4763081 | NCBI WGS metagenome assembly VSSQ01 (sample SAMN12137344, study PRJNA551015) | bioreactor metagenome | isolation source: SDC9 anaerobic chlorinated ethene degrading culture | place: USA: Knoxville, Tennesee | collected 2015-01-01
TCTTTGAAATAGTTTATATACGTGTTACAGATACTTCATCGTTAGAAGCGGACTAACTGTAAGGAGGGTGAGAAAAATAGTGCTGTTTATAAAGAGGACATTATTTATATGGTCCTTTAATATAGTAGCAGATAACAGAGTGTTTTCGCAAATCTAAGGTTCTTAATCCTTCATAAAAAAACTCGAATATGAAAAAGAGAAAGAGGTTAAGATATAATTATTTACAAATTATTTAGACATTGATATCTTTAAATGCACAATTGAAAAACTCTTTGATTAACAACATTGATTTCATATATTTCAAATCGCTATTTCCAGGTACTGTTGATTATTTATTTACCTATTATTCGGTATTTATTTAATAGTAAATACTACATATTTTTACAACCGGCTAGCCATACCATTAAATATTGAAAATATGACAAAAAAAAATTATGACAAACAAAATTAGCGCTTTAATTGCATTTTGGATATGTTGTATGCTTGTTACGTCTTGTTCTGATTCATTTCAAGAACAAGATGATTTGAAAAATCAAATATCAAGCGACAACATAAGGCACATTTTGGATTACATTAAGAAGGAGTATTCTATTAAGTATTCAGATAACCAACTTTTTTCTGATCCTAAATGGGACAAATCCAATGTATTAATAAACAAGCAAGACACCGTATTATTAACAATACCTTTGTCTAATAATACGGAAAATGAAGATTGGAGATTAGTTGTTCATGTGGTGGATAATAAATATGATTTGATTATTGTTAAATCACCCGAAAAAGTAGATGAATCTATACCCATGAATATACGACGTAGAATTATTGTCTACCAAGACGGGAAGCAGATAGTATGCAAACTAGTAGTAAATAAAAACGGAGAAGTAAGACTAGCCCGAATCCGAGATACTCCAATAACAAGATCAGGAGATTTGAATGGAGGAAGCTTGCCAGAAGTTGTAGTATGGGGAGGAGGTAGTTATGAAACTGACTGGTGGTGGTGGGATTATATGTCTGGATTAATAAATGTACCACCTCCTTCCTACTATACAGGCTATGTGCCATCTCCTACTTCTGATCCTAATACTAGACCAGACTATTATAAAGCATCAAATATCGTGAAAAGCGAAACAGTGAAAAAAGCATTGACAACAATGTTTAATAACACAAAGAATGATGCTTCAAAAGCAGATGGTAGAAGAGAAAGAGGTTTTTGGGTATATTATGATGCGGAAACGAAACAATACTATACGGGGACTGAAAAGAAAGGCGAATATGTAAAAGGTGGTGAAGGTACAAATGGAAGTGTCTCTCCAGGTTCTCCTTTACCAAACCAGAATGGCGATCATATACCTAAAACAGCAACGCCTGTTACATTTATTCATACACATACCCCATTAACCTATGAAGAAGATTGTAGAAGAGAAGTTGGTTTTTCTCAATCAGATATTGACTACGGAAACAGTAATAATATCGAAATGATCGTAATTGACTACGTTGGAACTGAGGGAGATGATGGTAAATATTATATTGAAGGAGGACATGATATTAATGCTCCTAGTAAAGAATATATACGTACTCCAAATAAGTAAATTAATTTTAATAATTTTGTATTATGAAAATAAAAAGAAATATACTATTAATATTATTTGTAATCTTTAGTAACATGACAAATAATATATCAGCACAAGACCTATCCAAGTTATCTGAGAGTGAAAGAAATAAAAAATTGATTGAAATAGCCAAGGCTGTTTATCAAGCCCCTCGTTTAAGAAATTTCTATAGGGAATATGGAAATCCAATTATTACCGAAATGAGGACAAAAACGTTACCAGCAGAAGATCGAAAAAAAATTGCTGAGAATTCGAAAGATATTTGGTATGGAAGTAGTAATAATCAGAAATTTTATATTGTCTATTTCAAATATGATATGAACAAAGAAAGATTTGATGAGGGTTATGCCGCAAAAGTATATATATGGGAAAATACGGGGAGTGCATTCGCTATTGGTTTAGGAAATATGACAATGCTCCCTGTTCGAAATGGGAAAGTATCAGATCATGACAAAGCTGCAACTCCCGTTAAATATTACACTATCACTTATTCTAAAGACGTTCCAAATGCTACTTCATTACCCAAAACAGCTAAATATGGGGACATAGTAACAATAAGCCTCAAGACTATTATATCGGTGGCATATGACGGCTGGACAAGAGAAGATGGTTATAACTTTGACCCTAAATCCGATTTGACAAACGGCGTTATTCTTTCTGATTTAACTAAATCTCTTCAAAATCAAAGTTACGAAAGAATTGTTCAATTAAAGGTAACAGGTGATATGAAGGTCAATGTGAGTAGATATCAGGAAGAATATGAAGCCCCATATTAAAAATCTTGATTATTAGCCTTAAGCTGTTATTTTTTGTGTGAGCTTCCCTTTTTTCGGACGGTATTAAATTAGACTGCTAAAGTAGTCTAATCATCCATCGTTATACAGAAACTCCGGGCATTTTCCCAAAATCCGCCCTAAAATTAATGATGGATGACAGATGATCTGTATCTGTCACAAGACATCTGTCATACCCGAAACCCAGGCCCACAAAGGGTTCCGGCACATAAAATGACAGATAACAGATCATTTTTGCAAATTCAAGTTTCGTATAGAAAGTTATTGTAAAAAATGAAAGCAGATGGAGTGGATTCTTGGAGTTGATCCAAAATAAGAAATGCGATTGTGCATAAAAAGAAAAAAGGTCTTGATAATTTACATTATCAAGACCTTTCCGTTGGCGGTCCGGACGGGACTCGAACCCGCGACCCCATGCGTGACAGGCATGTATTCTAACCAACTGAACTACCGAACCATTTTGTTTGTAACTGCTATTCCTCTGAATTGCGATGCAAAGATAGGCGATGTTTTTGAATCCTGCAACACCTCCTCTCAATTATTTTTTATATTTTTTTATTCTTATCTGATTATTAAGCAATTATTCGTTAAAAAAAAATGAAGAAAAATTATGGACAGTATTTACCGCTTTAATGAATTCATATAACAAAGCAAGTGGCCAAAAAGGCAATTTATCACAAAACAGGTCCATTACTATACTTTTTTCAACACAAAGGCATATTTGTGTTTATATATTGCTACTTTTGTGGCCTAAATCCAAAATGATTGAATGATGGAAGAAATACAACGTCCTGCTACGGCAATATTATTGATGCACTGCCCGGATTCGCCGGGTATTCTGGCTACGCTTACCGGATTTATTAATGTAAATGGCGGAAACATTGTGTATCTGGACCAACATGTGGATCGTTTGAAGAATGTGTTCTTCATGCGTATTGAATGGGATTTGAAGAATTTTGTTATCCCAAAAGAGAAAATAGACGATTACTTCAGCACCTTGTATGCTTTTAAATACAACATACAATACCGCATCTATTTTAATGATTACATTCCCCGCATGGCTCTGTTTGTTTCCAAGATGTCGCATTGTATGTACGATATACTGGCGCGTTACACCGCCGGCGAATGGAAAGTGGCTATTCCGGTAATCGTAAGCAACCATCCGGATATGGAAGTGGTGGCCAAAAGATTTGGAATAGAATTCAGGTATTTCCCTATCACAAAAGAAACCAAGGAAGAGCAGGAAAAGCTGGAGCTTGGCTTGTTGGAAGAGTATAAGATAGACTTCATTGTTCTTGCCCGTTACATGCAGGTAGTGTCCGAATCTTTTATCAAGCATTTCCCCAACCGGATTATAAATATCCATCATTCCTTTTTACCCGCTTTTGTTGGAGCAAAGCCTTACCATGCTGCCTTCGAGCGTGGCGTGAAGCTGATTGGGGCTACAAGCCATTATGTAACAACCGAACTGGATGCCGGTCCGATTATTGAACAGGATATTGCAAGGGTTTCTCATAAAGATACTGTAGAAACCTTGATAAGAAAGGGAAAAGATTTGGAAAAAATCGTACTTTCGCGTGCTGTAGAAAAACACATCGACCGGAAAATCCTTGTGTTTGAAAACAAAACAATTATTTTTAATTAATCAACGGATGAAAGTTGCAATAGTCAAATACAACGCAGGTAATATATACTCGGTAGCCTATGCCTTGAAAAGGCTGGGTATCAATCCTATTATCACAGCCGATCCCGACGAACTGAGGGCTGCAGATAAAGTCATATTTCCAGGAGTGGGTGAAGCTTTAACGACCATGCAACATTTACGGGAGACAGGCCTCGACAAGGTTATACGCAATCTGAAACAACCGGTGCTTGGCATATGCCTGGGTATGCAGCTGATGTGTGCCTCTTCTGAAGAGGGAAACACGCCTTGCCTGGGTATATTCGACACTACGGTGAAAAGGTTCATTCCTCAAAGACACGAGGACAAAGTTCCACACATGGGCTGGAATACCCTTACAGATGTAAAAAGCGGTCTCTTTTCCGACCAACTAGCCAATAAATTTGTTTACTTTGTACACAGCTATTATGTTCCGGTAAACGAACATACGGTGGCAACCACCGATTACATTCTTCCGTTCAGTGCGGCAATGCAGAAAGATAATTTTTTTGCTACGCAGTTTCATCCCGAGAAGAGCGGAACGGTGGGTGAATTGATATTGCAGAATTTTATAAACTTATAAAAGATATGATTGAGCTTATTCCGGCAATTGATATCATTGACGGCAAATGTGTGAGACTTACTCAGGGAGATTACAGCAGTAAGAAGGTGTACAATGAAGATCCGGTAGAGGTTGCCAAATCTTTCGAGGCACATGGTATTACCCGTCTGCATGTAGTGGATCTGGATGGTGCCCGTGCCGGCAGGATCATTAATTACCGCACGCTCGAGAAGATTGCCACCCGTACGGCTTTACGTATCGATTTCGGCGGGGGGCTCAAACAGGAACAAGATCTCGAAATTGCTTTCGAAAGTGGAGCTATTATGGTTACAGGCGGAAGCATTGCGGTTAAACAGCCGGAGGTATTTACCTCGTGGATAGAAAAGTTTGGATGCGAAAAGATTATTCTCGGCGCAGATGCCAAAGACCGTAAGATTGCTGTGAGCGGTTGGGAGGAAACAACCGAGCACGAATTATTTCCTTTTATTGAATCGTATCGGCGCAAGGGTATAACCAAGGTGATATGTACAGATATAAGCAAAGACGGTATGCTGGAGGGTCCTGCAGTCGACTTGTATAAAGAGATGAAGGAAGCGTTGCCGGGGATACATATCATTGCCAGTGGCGGTGTTAGTTCGGTAAGCGACATTGAAGAGCTGGAACAGGCGGGAATTCCATCAGTCATATTCGGCAAGGCAATTTACGAAGGAAAGATTCAGTTGAAGGATTTTCTTCGGTTTGTATAAATATTTAGATAAGATCAGCATGCTAGCAAAACGGATAGTTCCTTGTCTGGATATAAAGGACGGAACCACGGTTAAAGGGATTAATTTTGTAAACTTCAGGGATGCCGGCGACCCGGTGGAACTTGGAGCTCAATATAGCGATCAGGGTGCCGACGAATTGGTTTACCTGGATATTACGGCATCGCACGAAGGGCGGAAGACTTTTACGGAGCTTGTCAAAAAAGTGGCAGCCCGCATCAGTATTCCATTTACCGTGGGCGGTGGTATAAATGAACTGAAGGATGTGGACCGGTTGCTTAGCGCCGGAGCCGACAAGGTTTCGATCAATTCGGCGGCATTACGTAATCCGTCGCTGATAAACGAGATAGCGGCCAACTTTGGCAGTCAGGTTTGCGTGGTGGCCATCGATGCCAACATGGAGAACAATGGCTGGCTTTGTTATCTGAACGGAGGAAGAATCCCGACGGACAAACAATTGTTTGATTGGGCTAAAGAGGCGGAAGACCGTGGAGCAGGTGAAATTCTGTTTACCAGTATGACGCACGACGGTGTTAAAACCGGATATGCCAATGAGGCATTGGCTACGCTGGCCGATTCGTTACATATACCCGTAATTGCATCCGGAGGGGCCGGTAAGATGGAACACTTTCGCGACGCGTTTGTTTTAGGTAAAGCAGATGCCGCACTGGCTGCCAGTGTATTTCATTTCGGAGAGATAGGTATCGGTCAGCTTAAAGACTTCCTGCATCACGAAGGCATAAACGTTAGGATATAATAATACGATATAAAATGAAAATTGATTTCGAAAAGATGGGGGGACTTATTCCTGCCATTATTCAGGATAGCGCTACCTCGAAGGTGCTTATGCTTGGATTTATGAACGAAGAGGCTTATGCCAAAACAAAGGAAACCGGGATGGTTACATTCTTTAGCCGTACCAAGAACAGACTGTGGACTAAAGGCGAAACCAGCGGTAATTTCCTGAAGGTTGTTCAGATGCTGGTTGATTGCGACAACGATACATTGCTTATTAAGGCAATTCCTGCCGGCCCGGTTTGTCATACCGGTAAAGACACCTGCTTTGGCGAGAAGAATCAAGAAGATGTGATGTTCCTTAAGTTTTTACAGGATTTTATAGAACAACGCCGACAGGAGATGCCGGAGGGTTCATATACTACGTCTCTTTTCAATAAGGGTGTAAACCGCATGGCTCAGAAAGTGGGCGAAGAGGCTGTGGAAACGGTGATTGAAGCAACCAACGGTACAGAGGAAGGTTTTATCTACGAGGCTTCCGACCTGGTTTATCACCTCATCGTATTGCTTACCAGCAAGGGACTCCGACTGGAAGATCTGGCAAGGGAGTTGAAAAAGAGACATAAAGGATAATTTGGAAAGAACATGGAAGAAACAACCCTGTTGAGACTGGAGAACGTTGATATTTGTCGCGAAGAGAACGTTATATTACACAATGCATCCTTTGTATTGAAGAATGGAGAGTTTGTGTATGTAATTGGCAAAGTGGGTTCCGGAAAAAGTAGTTTGCTGAAATCGTTGTATTGCGAAATACCCATCATGAATGGCGATGCATTCCTGATGGAATACAACTTGTGTAAAATAAAACGAAAAGAGATTCCCTATCTGCGCAGGAAGCTGGGTATAGTCTTTCAGGATTTCCAATTGCTTACAGACCGTTCGGTAATAAAAAATCTGGAGTTTGTACTGAAGGCTACCGGCTGGAAAAACAAGGAACAGATTGCCGAACGTATCGACAATGTGCTGGTTCAGGTAGGCATGCAGAATAAAGGCTACAAAATGCCTCACGAGCTTTCGGGAGGCGAACAGCAGCGCATTGTGATTGCAAGGGCCTTACTGAATGATCCGAAACTTATTCTTGCTGACGAGCCAACAGGGAATCTGGACCCCGAAACCAGCGGTCAGATTTTACAGTTGCTGCACGATATCAGCCGGAGAGGAACTTCGGTGGTGATGACTACACACAACTATACACTGGTGCATAATTATCCGGCACGTATCGTGAAGTGTGAGAACGGATTACTATGTGATCTGAATAGTGATAAAGAGGGAGAATAAATAACAAATCTGACTTTGTAAAATTGCACAAAATATATACCTTTGCACAAGGTTTAAGGCATTGAGAAATAATTTAATATTGAAATAAAAAATGAAAGTTTTAAAGTTTGGCGGTACTTCTGTGGGATCTGCACAGAGAATGAAAGAAGTGGCAAAACTGATTTGCGACGGAGACCGTAAGATTGTGGTATTATCTGCCATGTCGGGTACAACCAACTCTCTGGTTGAAATATCGGATTATCTTTATAAAAAGAATCCGGATGGAGCCAACGAGATCATCAATAAACTTGCTCTGAAATACTATGATCATATTGACGAGCTATATGCAACGGATGACTATAAACAGAAGGCTACTGAACTTGTAAAATCTCATTTTGACTATATACGTTCCTTTACAAAAGACCTTTTCACTTTGTTTGAAGAAAAGGTTGTATTGGCTCAGGGAGAACTTATCTCTACAGGAATGATGAATCTGTTCCTTAACGAGTGTGGCGTGAATTCTGTTCTGCTACCTGCACTGGATTACATGCGTACAGACAAAAACGCAGAACCGGATCCTTTGTACATCAAGGAAAAGCTTTCGAAGATGCTTGAACAGCATACCGATGCGCAACTTTTCATCACACAAGGTTATATCTGCAGAAATGCTTACGGCGAGATAGACAACTTGCAACGTGGCGGAAGCGACTACAGTGCATCTCTGGTGGGCGCTGCCATTAACTCGGAAGAAATTCAGATCTGGACTGATATAGACGGTATGCACAACAACGACCCTCGTGTGGTTGACAAAACGGCTCCGGTACGTAACCTTCATTTTGAAGAGGCTGCCGAACTGGCTTACTTCGGTGCTAAGATTCTGCATCCTACCTGTATCCTGCCTGCTAAATTGAACAACATTCCGGTTCGTCTGCTTAACACCATGCAACCGGAAGCTCCGGGTACGCTGATTTCTAACAAGACAGAAAAAGGCAAGATCAAGGCAGTTGCTGCAAAAGACAATATCATTGCCATCAAGATTAAAAGTGGCAGAATGCTGTTGGCTCACGGATTTTTACGCAAAGTATTCGAAATCTTTGAAAGCTACCAGACTCCTATCGATATGGTTACAACCTCGGAAGTGGGTGTGTCTGTAACAATAGACAACAGAAAGCATCTGGAAGAGATTGTGGACGACTTAAAGAAATATGGTACCGTAACCGTAGATACCGACATGGTGATTGTATGTGTTGTGGGCGATATGCAATGGGATAATGTTGGTTTTGAAGCAAACATTATCAGTTCACTGAAGGATATACCTGTACGAATGATCTCTTATGGAGGCAGCAACTACAATGTTTCCTTACTTGTAAAGGCAGAAGACAAAAAACGGTCACTACAAGCATTAAGCGACCATCTTTTTAACAACAAGTAAAAATCATCTATGAAAGGAAATTTTCCAATCAATAAATTAAGGGAGTTACAAACTCCCTTTTATTTCTATAATACCGACCTATTGAGGGATACGCTGGCTCTTATCCGGTCTGAAGCAGACAGATATGGGTTTCATGTGCATTACGCTGTTAAGGCAAATGCAAATCCCAAGATATTGTCTATCATCCGCGAAAACGGTCTGGGTGCAGATTGTGTAAGCGGTGGTGAGATTAAAGCAAGTCTTGCTGCAGGATTTCCTGCAAAGAAGATTGTTTTTGCCGGTGTGGGTAAAGCCGACTGGGAGATAAACCTGGGACTGGACAATGACATATTTTGTTTCAATGTTGAGTCGGCTGCTGAACTGGAGGTTATCAATGAACTGGCTGGAGCTAAAAACAAAGTGGCTTCTGTGGCTCTGCGTATAAACCCCGAGGTTGATGCGCACACCCATGCCTACATAACAACGGGATTGAAGGAAAACAAGTTTGGTATAAATCTGAGTCAGCTTGACAGCGTTCTTGATCTGTTTGAAACATTGAAGAACGTAAAACTGATTGGCTTACATTTCCATATCGGTTCTCAGATTACAGATCTTACGTCTTTCCAAAGTCTTTGCTCGCGGGTAACCGAAATTCAGGAGAATATGGCACGCCGCCGTATTCTTGTTGAGAATCTTAATTTTGGAGGTGGTCTGGGTATTGATTACCACCACCCCAACCATCTGCCCATACCCGACTTTAAAGAATACTTTGCCATATTCCACAAGCATATGAAGCTACGTCCGGAACAACAGGTTCATTTCGAACCGGGCCGTTCGGTTGTAGGACAATGCGGAACACTTATCACAAAGGTTCTTTATGTAAAAGAGGGTGCCAGCAAAAACTTTGCCATCGTGGATGCAGGTTTTACAGAACTGATACGCCCGGCCTTGTACCAGGCTTATCACAGAATTGAAAATCTGACCAGTGACGAAGCTGAAGAGGTGTACGACGTAGTAGGACCAATTTGTGAATCGTCCGACAGTTTTGGAAAGTCGGTCGACCTCAACAAGGTACGGAGGGGCGATCTTATCGCCTTACGTTCCGCCGGAGCCTACGGCGAAATTATGGCATCGCAATACAATTGCAGGCAATTGCCAAAGGCCTATTTTTCGGACACGTTATAATCTGAAACATAAAAAAAATAAAGTCGTATTGCCACACAGGGATACGACTTTATTTTTGTTTATGAGATTTTCGAAGATGTACTTCGTACTCATTTTATTAGATGAGTTCTTCCTTTTAATAATGAAAAACTTTATGTACGTTTGTGGATTGGAACAGAAGATATGACAATGGAACAACTTATATTTTTCACTAACATAGAGATTGCGATTTTAGGTACAATCGTTTTTTTATTTTTAGTTCAGCTGGCTTACTACGCCGGAATTTATGCCAAACCTCTGCGCATGGCGAAACGAATGAATGCCTCCGCAGATTCTCCTAACGGTAAAGATCTACCTCCGGTTTCGGTTATTGTTTATGCTAAAAACGAATCTGAAAATTTAAAAAGTAATCTGCCGCATATCCTGTCGCAAACCTATCCCGATTACGAAGTGATAGTTATAAACGACGGCTCTACAGATGAAAGTGATGAGGTTTTAAAAAGACTTGAGAACGACAACAAACACCTCTACCACACCTATATCCCCGAAAATGTAAAGTACCTGAGCCGTAAGAAGCTGGCGCTTACAGTTGGAATTAAAGCGGCGAAGCATGACATTCTGCTTTTTACCGAAGCCAACTGCTATCCTAAAAGCAATCGGTGGATTTCAAGTATGGTGGGCCCTTTTACAGATGGAGCCGACATGGTTTTAGGTTTCAGCGCATACGAATGCAAAAAAGGGTTTTTCCACAAGCTGGCGGCGTACGATAATCTAATCATCGGGATTCAATACCTGGCCTCCGCACTTATAGGTCACCCGTTTATGGGTTACGGTCGTAACCTGGCCTATAGAAAGAACCTGTTTTTCGAACACAAAGGCTATTATAAATCATTGAATCTGCACGCTGGCGACGACGATTTATTTGTAAACGAAGTGGCTACTCCCACCAACACAAAGGCTGTATTCTGTCCGGACAGCATTACTGAAATGATTGCCATTGATCGTTTTAAGGTATGGAAAGAGATGAAGGTTTCGAGGGCTGCTACCCAGAAATTTTACAAAGGGTTCTCACTGTCGTTCTATCGTATTGAATCGGTAAGCCGCTTTCTATTTTTCGCAAGCATCGCAGCTGGTATTTTTCTTGGCGTTACAGGCAATCCTCTTGTGGCCGGTATAGCCTGTTTCTTCGGATTGCTTCGACTGGTAATCTTGTTGATGGTACTACATAAGTCATCTCTTGCCTTGCAGCAAAAGCCTGTAACTGCATGGCTTCCGTTGTTGGAAATCATACAGCCGCTATGTAATGTGTATGTTCGTTTTTACCGGATATTCAGAGGGAAAAATGACTATACTTTCCGGATGCAACGATAAGTTATTCGAACCGGATGCTCTTAGCCGGATCAATCTTAGTAATAAGGAATGATGGTCCAAGCATCATAAGCATGGCAACCGACAATGTTCCGATGTTAAGAAGAACCCAGGTGAGGATATTGATATCTACCGGCACCGCATCCAGGTAATAGATTGAAGAATCGAGAGAAATAGGCTGAAATTTTGACTGAATAAGACATAAACCTATACCTATTATATTACCCCATATCATTCCTTTTCCGATCAGGAAGAAAGAGATATAAAGGAAAATTTTTCGTATTCCGCGGTTATCATGCCCCAGAGCTTTAAGAATACCAATCATATTGGTTCGCTCCAGAATGATAATAAGCAGTCCGGAGATCATGGTAAATCCGGCAACAGCCATCATAAGCACCAATATAACCACCACATTGATATCCAATACATCCAGCCAGTTGAATATCATAGGATTCAATTCTTTAATGGAACGGACGTAGTAGGTGTTATCGTTCCGGTCTTTCTTCTCGGAATAGCTGAAGTACAGCTGCTCGCTGATGGAATCAAGCCGGGCATAATCGTCCACATATAATTCGAGTCCGCTTACCTGATCGGCCTCCCAGCCGTTTAATCGTTGTACCTGTTTAATATCTGCTATTACAAAAAGCTTGTCGTAATCCAGAAATCCGGTTTCGTAGATCCCTGTAATAGTAAATTTGCGGGCACGCACACTTTCCTGTACAAAATAGGTAAGAAAGCCGTCCCCTACCTTCAGGCTGAGGCGGTCTGCCAGGTATTTAGAAATGATGACGGATGTTCCGCTTTCTTTGGGCGAAACAGTAAATACATCGCCCGATTTCAGGTTTTTACGGAAAAAGGTCCAGTCGTACTCCTCTCCCACTCCTTTAAGTACAATACCCTGGAATGCAGAGTCTGTTTTAAGTAATCCGGGCTTGGTTGCAAAACGTTCTACATGGCTTACGCCATCTGTGTGGGAAAGATCGGCAAGAACTGCTTCATTTACCGCAATCGGGCTTGTTTCGTAAGATACGTTACTGTCTAGGTTGGTTATCTGAATATGGCTTCCAAATCCTATAACTTTATTTCGCACCTCCTTTTTAAATCCGATTACAATGGCAACCGAAAGAATCATTACAGCCAGCCCCAGGGCTATGCCTATCATGGCAATACGGACAGCAGGAGGGGTTACCTGTTTGTCTCCCTCCTTGCTGAAATGAATTTTCTTTGCGATGAACAGTTCCAGATTCATAGGCTACAGGACCCTTCCCGGATAGGCTTCCAAAGCCTTTGATAAAACAACCAATGCCTTTGCAAGATCTTCCTTTTTTAACACGTAAGCGATACGCACCTCGTTTTTACCTAAGCCGGGAGTGGTGTAGAATCCAGAAGCAGGAGCCATAAAGATGGTTTGTCCTTCGTATGAGAACTCTTCCAGACACCAGGCACAGAATTTATCTGCATCGTCTACAGGTAACTTAGCAACGGTATAAAAGGCTCCCATCGGAATGGGAGAATAGCATCCGGGGATACGGTTTAATCCGTCTATTAAAAACTTTCTTCTTTCCACATATTCATTGTATACCTCCAACATATAGGTATCAGGGGTATCCAGGGAAGCTTCGGCAACAATCTGACCAATTAATGGAGGACTTAATCTAGCCTGGCACCATTTCATCACATTGGTTCTTACTTGTTCATTTTTGGTAATAAGAGCTCCGATACGCAACCCGCATTCGCTGTAACGTTTGGAAACAGAGTCGACCAATACCACATTGTTCTCAATCCCTTTTAAATGAAAAGCAGAAATATAAGGAGCTCCTGTATAACAGAACTCACGGTACACTTCGTCCGAAAACAGGAAAAGATCGTATTTCTTAACTAAATCACGAATCTGATCCATCTCTTTCTGGGTATATAAATAGCCAGTTGGATTGTTTGGGTTGCAGATCAGGATTGCTTTTGTACGAGGCGATATCAACTCTTCAAACTTTTCCATGGATGGAAGAGCAAATCCCTCTTCGATAGTAGATGGAACTGTTTTAATTACAGCTCCGCAGGATATGGCAAATGCCATATAGTTTGCGTAAGCCGGTTCGGGCACGATAATCTCATCACCCGGATCCAGACATGCCATAAATGAAAAGAATACAGCCTCCGATCCTCCGGTTGTAATTATAATGTCATCTACATCAACCTCGATATTAAACTTATGATAATATTTTACCAGTTTTTCACGAAAGCTGCGGATGCCTTCACTGGGAGAATATTCCAGCACGGTGCGGTCCAAATGACGCGCCGCCTCGATCGCGACTTCAGGCGTAGGTAAATCGGGCTGACCGATGTTGAGGTGATACACCACAGTACCTTTTGCTTTGGCCTTATTGGCAAGCGGAACGAGCTTTCTGATTGGAGAAGCCGGCATATCGACTCCTCGTTGTGAAATATTAGGCATCCTATCCTATGTTAATTAGTAAATAAAAATAAAAATCCAATTATAAAATCACACAAAAGTAGGGCTATTTATAGTATTATGCAAATTATAAATAAACTATCCGCCTTATCTTCCCGGCAGAGGTGAATCTTTGCTGGCATGCATTGTTGAAACAAAAGCATCAGGATCTACTTCTTTGATTTCATTCTTAAGTCTTGGTAAATCTTTTCGTTCGGCAATGGTGAAAATGATCTCTTTCTCTTCGCCGGCATACATTCCTTTACCATGCAGGAAGGTTCCCCTCATTCCCAGTTTGTTGACTAAAATATCTTTCATTTCATTTGTTTTGCGTGAAACGATAAATACCGCCCTGCTGGGATTTTCTGTCTGAAGCATCTCTACTATCTTCCCGAAAACAAATATAGTGAACCACGAATACAAGGGTACTGCCCAATCCTGGAATGCAATCAGACCGATCAGCACAACCGTTGAATCTATCGCAATAATCATATCGCTTACCCTTAAGTTTGAATTATTAGCAAGCACTCTTGCCAACACGTCGGTTCCGGCACTGGTACTCTGGGCCTTGAAAATACAGGTTACCCCCATACCTAAGATCATACCTCCATAAAAACAGGCGATAAACGGATCATTTTCTACAAGCGTTCCTTCTCCTAAGATGTACGACAATGAGTCGGTAAACAAAGAGATCAGAACAAAAGTCAGCACAGTTTTTGGTCCTGATGACAGACCGATTTTCTTCATCGCAAGGAACATCAGCGGAATGTTGAAACATAAAGCGGTTGCTCCGATGGGTAATCCTTCCGGAAGCAAAGGGATAAGTCCCTTTGTAGAGTAGTGCAAAACAATGGATATTCCATATACCCCTCCGGGAACAATCTTATACGGGGCCAGGAATAATACGTAACTTAAGGCTTGCAGAAAAGAACCAACTATGATAAGTACATAATCGGATGGTTTAATGTTTGGCGCTTTAAACGCTAACTGTGATTTCATGTTATTATTTGTGTCGTTATTTGTGTTGTATTTATCTGCTCTTAAAATTGCGCAAAGATAGATAAAAAAAAGAGATCATATACTTTACATACATAATCTCTTTGTCCAATTTTAACGATCTGCCTGTTTACTTCTCTGCATCCGCAAAATAGGTAACCTGATCCTCTTTTGCAAACAACCGGTTATGGTTATTGGTGACATTAATCAGAACTAAATACTTACGATATTGCTCTTGATTCAGTGCTTTTTTCATAAGTTTCAAATTCCCGTAAACTGCTTTATATAATTTACCATTAAAACTACTTTCTCTTGCAAATGATGCTTTCCTTAACTGATCATTGAAATAAGTATTAATAGCATACACATCATTCATTTGAGATGGTTTTAACTGCAAATACTGACTTAGCCTGTCATAATTGATTTCAGAAATCAAATGATCATTTTTGCCTTGTGAAAACCCCAATGCCGCAATACAAAATGTTGCGAACAAAATCATACCTAAACGTCTCATAATTCTTGTTGATTAAAATTGTTACATATTCAATTCTTCAACCTTTATTAGCTAATAATAAGTCTGTTAACTACATATAAGACGAGTTCCGCAAAAGAATGGTTACAGCATTAAGTCTTTTTTCAAAAAAAAAGAGACTACATACCTGCGTATGTAATCTCCCGATTCATTGTTTAATGTATTCGATTATTCATTAACCTCTGCCAGGTAAGTATCACCATATCCGGCACTGAACAAACGGTTGTTGTTGTTTGTAACATTAATCAAGGTTAAATATTTACGGTACTGGTCTTCAGAAAGAGTTCCTTTCATCAACTTCAGGTTGCTGTACAAAGCCTGGTGAACTTTCTTGTCGTAACGACTTTCGCTTGCACGTGAAGCTTCGGCCAATTGCTCGCTAAAAAATTCATTAATGCTTGCGACCTCATTCATCTGTGAAGGTTTCAGCTGCAAATAATTGCTTAGCTTTTCAAAATTAATATCTGAAACCAAATTCACTTTTTTACTCTGTCCAAAACTCATTGTAGCTACCAACACGATAGCGGAAAAGACTAAACCTAAACGTCTCATAATACCTACTAATTAAAATTGTTTCTACTCTTGTTCTCTTGTATTGCCCTAAACATCAGACTGCTGTCTAACTCTTTGACACAAAACTAAGAAAACGTTTAACACAAAAAATAGTGGTTCCGATTAAGAGTTAAAATGTGTCGGCAAACGGGTTTATTATACCGACTAATTCTCAATCCTGTACTTTTCATAAGAGGGTTTAGCATAAAGTAGATAAACAAAGAGGGAAAGCAAACAACAAAAGGCTCCAACCAGATAAGCAGCAGATAAACTGCTGACTGAGGCTATAAACCCTGTTGACAACATTCCAATACCCATACCCAGATCTAATGACGTGAGGTAAGTAGAGGTTGCTGTTCCCCGTCGGTTAGGGTGTGCCACATTTACAAACAGAGATTGGAAAGCCGGAATACTTACTCCATATCCAATGCCAATAAAAAATGCGGCAACGAAAAAAATAAGAACGTTATGCAAGGTTGCAAAAACAACAAGTGATATTATTATTCCGACTATAGCACTAGTCAGCAATAAATGGAGCTTGCCCCTATCAATCATCCTCCCGGAAAATATACGGGCAGAGCCTACACCTGTAGCCATAAAGATAAAGAAATAGCCCGGATTACTCACATGAATCTCTTTACCATACAACACTGCAAAAGATACAACCATTCCATACCCGATGGAACAAAGCATGTGAGAGATACCTGCAGGAATTGCCTGAATCAGGATAAATCTATCCAAAGAAAAAGGAGGACGAGATACCTTCTCTTTTTGTACATGCTTGATGTTATATACGGCTATCACACCTAACAAGGCTGCAAGTAAACAAATAACAATCAAGGTATGAAACCCGAATGCATTGTAAACAGGCACCGCCAGAAGTGGAGCCAATGTCATAGCCAGACTTAGCGTTAGACCGTAAAAACCGATCCCTTCGCCCCGGCGTTTGGAAGATATTACGTCTATAGCAATGGTGTTGCCAGCCACAGACGATAATCCCACAGAACCTCCCTGAATAAAACGAACCAGCATTATTGACGCTACTGTTGCAGCAACCAAATAACCGGCAAACAAGGCTGTAGTAATAGTAAATGCTACAAGGTAAAGAGGTTTACGTTTAACCGCATCTACCACATAACCCGAAAACGGACGCACACACAACAAACCGATTGTATAACTTGCAAGTACAACTCCCACCCACGAAGACGAAATATTTAACTCCTCAACAAGGTAGACAGGTATTATTGGCATCAGCATATTCATCGGCAAACTCATCAAAAAGTGCGCCATGCATGCAAAAACAAAACTCCGGGTCCAAAGTCCCGGCTTCCGTTCATCCATTTCGTTTACTCTTTTATCAAGCCCACTCGCTTAATTCCAGCCATCGCATTGTCTTTTCATCAATCTCGTCCAGCAACTCTGCAATCCGCTGCGATTTGGCCATCAGGTCGTCATTACTTAAAGAACCGCTGCTCAGCGCTGTTTCCAGCGAAGATTTTTCGGTTTCCAATGAAGAAATCTCTGCCTCGAGAGCTTCGAATTCTCTTCGTTCATTAAAACTTAATTTCTTTTTTTGCTCAACACCACTTGATCGGGCTACCTTCTCTGTGGGAGGATTCAATTTTTGCTTGGCCGACTCTTCAGCTTTTGCGTTTTGCGATTGAATCTCCTTCCATTCGCGGTATTGAGTATAATTACCAGGAAAATCCTGAATATCAGCATTTCCCTTGAAAACTAGCAAATGATCAACTACCTTATCCATAAAGTAGCGGTCGTGAGATACAACAATAACACAGCCCTTAAAGTTGCGAAGGTATTCCTCCAGCACATTTAAGGTCACGATATCCAAATCATTCGTTGGCTCATCAAGAACCAGGAAATTGGGGTTTCTCATTAAAACAGTGCAAAGATACAATCTTCTTTTTTCTCCACCGCTCAATTTGTAAACAAAATTGTGCTGTTTATCTACAGAAAACATAAAATATGTCAAAAACTGTGACACATTCATCGTTTTACCATCTCCAAGCTGTACATATTCTGCTAAATCCTGTACAACATCGATCACTTTCATTTGCTCATCAAACTGTAGCCCATCCTGGCTATAATATCCAAACCTTACGGTTTCACCCACATCGAATCCTCCACTGTCGGGCTCAACCTCACCCATCAGCATCTTAATAAAGGTAGACTTTCCTGTTCCGTTGTTCCCCACGATACCCATCTTTTCGTAACGGGCAAAAACATAATCGAAGTCCTTCACAATCTGCAAGTTTCCGAAACTTTTGGAAACCTTCACCGCCTCAAAAATCTTAGAACCTATATAAGATGCCTTAACCTCCAAACTTACGTTACCATCCATCCGCTGTTGCTTTGCTTTAGCTTCCAGATCGTAAAAGGCATCAATCCTATATTTCGCTTTGGTACCTCGTGCCTGAGGTTGTCTGCGCATCCAGTCCAACTCTTTTCTCAACAGGTTATTAGCCCGTTCAATCTCGGTATTGGTAGCTTCAACACGTTCTTGTCTTTTTTCCAGGTAATAGCTGTAATTTCCTTTATATTGAAAAAGTTGTTGACGGTCGATCTCTATAATTTCGGAACAAACCCTGTCCAGAAAATAGCGATCATGCGTTACCATAAGCAGACTGATGGTAGAACGGCTGAGATAACCCTCAAGCCACTCCGTCATTTCCAGATCCAGGTGGTTGGTAGGTTCGTCCAGAATAATAAGTTCAGGATCGGTTATCAGCACATTGGCTAAAGCAACCCTTTTTAACTGTCCTCCTGAAAGTTCTTCAACCTTCTGATCGAAATTAGTAATCTTCAACTGTGATAGAATCTGCTTGGCTTTCTGTTCGTAGTCCCAGGCTTTATTGTTATCCATGCGCAACAGAATATCCTCCAGATTGGAATGATCTCCGCTAGCCATTGCCGCCTCGTATTCGGCAATCAGCCGTACTGTTTCGTTAGGAGAATAAAAGCAGGCCTGCATTACTGTAAGACCGGCCGGATATTGCGGAGATTGCTCCAGATAACCCACTCTTAAGTCGTTACGAAAAACAACCGATCCGGCATCGTAATCTTCTTTGCCGGCAATGATGTTTAAGAGTGTGGTCTTTCCGGTACCGTTTTTGGCGATAAGACCTATTTTTTGTCCTTGAACAATACCAAATGTAATCGAATTAAAAAGAACCAGTTCGCCAAAACTCTTAGTTAAACCGTCAATCTGTAAGTAGCTAATCATCTGCAAGTAAAGTTTGTTTCGATTGCAAAGGTAATATAAATAATAAGACGGAGTGAAAAGGATGATTTACCTTTAGAGATCTTTTAAGCTAACAATTACTTAAAACTGATATAAATTGCTAAATTTGCGGCTCAAATCAAGGAGTGAAATACAAACATCAAAACATCATAAACCATCATTATGTTAACAGCAATGACTCTTATCTTTTTAGCAGGTTATCTGGCTATTGCTCTGGAGCACCCGTTAAAAATGAATAAAGCAGGAACGGCCTTGCTAACAGGAACCATTCTCTGGGTAATCTATACTTTTGCAGCTCCGGAATGTATTCCTACAGTATCAGCTGATGCATTCAAACTTTTTCTTACAACCAGACCGGAATTGGCAGAGCTGTCATTTATCCAACAATGCAATCATTTTGTAGTTGAGCATCAAATCCTGGAAAGTATAGGTGAAATCTGTGAAACACTCATCTTCTTGATCGGAGCAATGATAACAGTGGAATTAGTAGATGCTCATGGAGGTTTTCTATTTGTAACCAACCGGATAACAACCAAAAACAAGCGGAAACTTCTCTGGATTATTGCTACAATCACATTTTTCATGTCGTCGGTGCTGGACAACCTTACAACATCCATTGTGATGATTATGGTAATCCGTAAACTTATCGCTAATTACAAAGAACGTTGGGTATTCGGTAGTATTATTGTAATTGCGGCCAATAGTGGAGGGGCATGGTCTCCCATTGGAGACGTAACAACAATCATGCTATGGGTGAGAGGAAACATTTCCACATCTTCTACAATACCTCATCTCTTTCTGCCTAGTTTGATCTCGGCCTTTATTCCGGTATTAATCGCACAAAGATTCCTGCATGGAAACCTCTCTCAGATTCGCGCAACCGATCTGGCTGAAGAAAATGAAATAATAAAAGAGCTAAAAACAAAAGAAAGGCTTTCTATACTGATAATTGGTGTAGCCTGTCTGCTTTTTGTGCCCGTATTTAAAACTATCACCCATCTTCCTCCATTTGTAGGTATATTATTCGGACTGGGTGTATTATGGTTCTTTACAGAAATGATGTACCGCAGGAAAGAACGCATACACGAAGATTTAAAACTAAGGGTTACTAAAATAGTACAAAGGATTGACGGAACTACCCTTCTGTTTTTTCTCGGTATATTACTTGCAGTCGATGCGCTTCGTTATGCCGGAATTCTAGATATGGTTTCTGAAGGTTTGGATAAATATGTTGGAAATGTATATGCGGTGAATATGATTATCGGAACGCTTTCTGCCATAGTCGACAATGTGCCGCTGGTTGCAGGAGCGATAGCAATGTATCCGGTAGCTACGGATGCAATGGTTCTGGCTTCGTCAAATCCTGAATACCTTACCCATTTTACTCAAGACGGAATATTCTGGCAATTTCTGGCTTACTGTGCCGGAGTTGGAGGAAGTATGTTGATTATCGGATCTGCTGCCGGAGTAGTCGTAATGGGATTAGAGCGCATAAACTTCCTTTGGTATCTGCGGGTAATAACCCCAATGGCTGTTGCAGGATACCTGGCTGGTGCGGGCGTTTACATTATACAAAATTCAATTTTCCCTTAAAACATATTGTATAAAGTCTTTTTCAATTTTATCCGTTAATCATTCATTCTATATAGGACGATCGATTAACGGATAAATTTTAAGTGAGAAAATCGGTTCATTCCTTTTAGATAGAAACTAACAAGCAGACTTCCTTTCATAATTTCAGGAATCTGTTTAACCACCCGTTGCTCCAAATTGGCCTTACGGATGCTTTCATATCTATATTTGATTCGATAAAACTCACGACGGGCTTCGTATACTGCTTTAGCATTAGAAGGATAGCCGTTCAACAAAAACTTTGCAGCTGCAATATAATCCAATATTCTCCTGGTCAACATTACTCGTTTTAATGCATATTCGGGGATATTCTTGTATAACATCAATAAATTATTCCTGAAATTCAAAAATGTTTTTCTGGGACTTTCAGCCTCCAAAGTTCCACCACCCACATGATATACAACTGAAGCAGGAATACAGCGCAACCTATACCCGCGGCATCTCATAAGCCAGCAAAGATCTATCTCTTCCTGATGCGCAAAAAATGTGGCATCCAGACCCCCTACTTTAACAAATACATCCCGTCGTACAAGCATGCAAGCCCCGGAAGTCCACAATACATCCGTTGGAGTATCATACTGTCCGTTGTCGGTTTCTAAGATATGCAACAACCGGCCTCTGCAAAACGGATAACCATACCTATCCATGTAACCGCCGCATGCACCGGCATATTCAAATGAACTTTTATCTTTCCATGAACGAATTTTAGGTTGCACCGCTACCACATCAACATGCTGTTCAACCTCCTCAACAAGCGGATAAAGCCAGTTTGGAGTAACCTCAACATCACTATTCAGCAAAACGACATAGGGAGTCTTAACTGCAGCAATTGCTTGATTGTATCCATCAGCAAACCCAAAATTCTTTTCCAGTTCTATAATGTGGACCGTAGGAAATTGCGTTTTAAGCAAAACGACGGACTTATCAGTCGACCCATTGTCTGCAACCACAACATCGGCAATATCGTCCGGAGTATATTTCACAACAGAAGGCAGAAATTGCTTCAATAACTGCTCTCCGTTCCAATTAAGAATAATAACAGATACTTTTTTCATACATCAGCCGGTCTTTTATGTTTCCACCTTTTATGTGTCCACAACCAGTACGCTGGATTTCGTAAAATAGTTTTTTCCATTAGACGGGCATACTGTTCTGTGATCCAGAACTCTGAAGTTTCACGAGGGGACTCACAAAGTAATTTCATATCAACTTTATAGTAACCCCTTTTTAATTTTGTAGTATCTAAGTAGATTACAGGCAGATTCAATTTACGCGCGATGCGCTCCGGACCAGTAAGAATGGAACTGTCCTGATTTAAGAAATTCGTCCAATAGTGGAGGTTTGCTTTACTGGGTGTCTGATCGGCAAGGAAAATAACCACACTGGGAGTTTTATCTTGTTTCAATTTCATTATATCCCGAATCGTATCATTCTTCTTTATACCTAAAGATCCGAAACGAGTACGCAGATAAACAAAAAGCCTGTCGAATGCTAAATTAGTAAGCGGTCTGTATATCTGGTATACCCTGGCACTTTTAAAACGGCTGGAAGATGCTGAAAACCATTCCCAGTTTCCATAGTGTCCCATCAGTAATATAAACGTTGTATGCCCTTTCTCCATTAAATCGTCGACCAACTCCGGATTACTTAGATAAGCCCGCCGCTGTACCTCTTCAAGCGAAATATGAGACAGTTTTAATGTTTCTACCACATAATCGCAAAAGTGATGGTAAAATTCCTGCTCCAGCTTCTTTAATTCTTCAGCAGATTTATCCGGAAATGACTTTTTCATATTCTTTCTTACAACTTTTAAACGATAGCCTACAAGTTTGTAAATAATAATATAAAACAAATCACTTAATATATATAGTATACGCATGGGCAGTACTCCATGAAGTTTTGCCCATGCATATAAAAAGCTATAAAGAATATTATTCATCATCTTACTCAATTATGGTTACCGTAAGAGCCGTTTTATCTTCGTTATAATCGTTTAACAACACCCGGCGCGTTTCATTGACCAACTCTTTCCGATAGGGAGCCTCAACCTTTATATAATTCGCTGTGAATCCATGCATCACATCTCCATGTTTAGCCTCTTCGAACAAGACAACCTGTTCCTTACCAATATTTGCCTCATAAAAGGCATGTAATTTCCTTTCGGAAAGGTCAAGTAGTTGCTGACTACGAGTATGTTTTATTTTGGGATCTACCGAATGATCAATTTTGAGAGCCTGTGTACCTGGACGCTCTGAATAGCTAAACACATGTAATTGGGAAATGTCCAACCCTTCAATAAATACACGTGCATCTTCAAATAATTCGTCGGTTTCTCCACGGGTACCAACTATTACATCCACGCCAATAAAGGCATTTGGCAGCAACTCCTTAATTTTAGAGACCTTGTGTCTAAACAATGAGGTATCATATTTACGCTTCATTAATCGAAGGACCTCATCGTTTCCACTTTGCAACGGTATATGGAAGTGGGGAGCAAATCGCTTGGATTGAGCCACAAAGTGAATCGCTTCATCTGTTATAAGGTTTGGCTCAATAGAAGAGATGCGATAACGTACTATTCCTTCTACCTCATCAAGCGCCTTGATAAGATCTAGAAAAGTTTCACCGGTGGTCCGGCCAAAATCTCCAATATTGACTCCGGTAAGCACTATTTCTTTACCCCCTTTGGAAGCTACCTCTTCTGCCTGTTTCACAATGGATGCAATGGATCCGTTTCTACTTCTGCCCCTGGCAAATGGAATCGTACAATAGGTACAGAAATAATCACAACCATCCTGAACCTTAAGGAAATGTCTGGTCCGGTCGTCTGCCGAACACGACGGCGAAAAGGTTTTGATATCTTTTGTCTTGGATGCTACAATAGCCCCTCCCTCATTTTTCTTTTTAAAGTCATTGAGGTAAGACACTATATCCAACTTCTGTTCGGCTCCAAGAACCAAATCAACCCCTTCAATTGACGCAACCTCTTCTGGTTTTAATTGGGCATAGCAGCCCGTTACTACCATGTAGGCTCCGGGATGTTGTTTACTGATACGACGGATCGCCTGCCGGCATTTTTTATCCGCCAATTCGGTCACCGAACATGTATTTATGACGCAGATATCTGCTTTTTCTCCGTTACGTACTTTACGAATGCCTTGCGCAGCAAGTGTTTTGCCAATAGTTGAGGTTTCTGCAAAATTAAGCTTACACCCTAAGGTATAGTATGCTGCAAGTTTATTTTCAAAAACTGTATTATCTATCATTTTATATAGTAAATTTCGATGCAAAGTTACACAAAAGGAGCAAGTTACTCTCTTTTTTAGTTGTATATCTGCACTTTTGTCCATACTTTTGCGCAAATTTCACAATTTTGTGCTATGATTAAAGAGAATTTTATAAAGATTTACGAAGATAGTTTTAAAGCCAATTGGGACCTTCCAGCACTTACAGATTATAGCAAAGGTATCTCATTTTCTTTTGGAGAAGTTGCGACAGAGATAGCCCGCATTCATATCTTATTTGAAGAGTGTCAGATTCGCAGGGGAGATAAGATAGCTCTTATTGGTAAAGACAATTCCCGTTGGTGTATCACCTATATGGCGGCAGTTACTTACGGTGCTATCATTGTTCCGATTCTGCAAGACTTTAATCCTAACGACGTACATCACATTATAAATCATTCCGAATCTGTATTTCTATTTACAAGCGACCGTATATGGGATACGCTGGAAGAAGAAAAGATTGCCAATATACGTGGGGTTTTCTCTTTGACTGATTTCCGTTGCCTGCATCAACGGGACGGAGAAAGTATACAAAAGCTGCTTAAGACCTTGGATTCAAAAATGGCACATAAGTACCCCAAGGGATATTCTAAAGAGCACATTAAGTATGCAGATCTTGACAATGAAAAAGTCGTATTACTAAATTATACTTCGGGAACTACAGGATTCAGCAAGGGAGTGATGCTTACAGGAAACAATCTGGCTGGAAATGTCACCTATGCCAAAACACTTGGTTTAATGTTTAAAGGTGATCGTGAACTCTGTTTCCTTCCGCTTGCTCATGCCTACAGCTGTACCTTTAATTTTCTGGTACCTATGGCTGTTGGAGCACATGTATTTTTGTTAGGCAAAACCCCTACTCCCAAAATCCTGCTTACTGCTTTCGAAGAGGTTAAACCTAATCTGATTCTGACAGTACCTCTGATTCTTGAAAAGATTTATAAGAAGATGATTCTACCCCAATTAAATAAACGAACAGTAAAACTGGCTCTGAATATTCCCTTATTGGATAACAGAATATATGCTCAGATACGAAAGAAACTGATTGATGCAATGGGAGGACGCTTCAAAGAAGTTATTGTAGGAGGTGCCGCAATGAATCAGGAGGTAACCGATTTCCTTTATAAAATCAAATTTCCCTTTACAATCGGATACGGAATGACTGAATGTGGACCGCTTATCAGTTACGATTCCAATGAAGCATTTATACCCGGATCTTGTGGCAAAGTATTAAACGGAATAATGGATGTTCGTATTGACTCGGAGGATCCCTATAATCAGGTTGGAGAAATTCAGGTACGGGGAGAAAATGTAATGAAAGGATACTATAAAAATGATGAGGCAACCAATGCAGTTTTTACCCAGGATGGTTGGTTAAAGACAGGCGATCTTGGAACAATTGATGCAGAAAAGCGTATCTACATAAGAGGGCGTTCCAAGACTATGATACTTAGCAGCAGCGGTCAGAATATTTTCCCTGAAGAAATTGAAGCCAAGCTGAATAATTTGCCTTACATTATGGAAAGTCTTGTCATCGAAAGAGACGGAAAACTGATTGCCCTTGTTTATCCGGATTATGACACCGTAGATGGTACCGGAATCATGCATACAGACTTACCTCTTATCATGCAGCAGAATCTGGTTGAGATTAATAAACTGGTTGCTCCTTACGAAAAAGTTGCATCCATACAACTTTATCCAACCGAATTCGAAAAAACGCCGAAGAAAAGTATCAAAAGATATCTTTACAGCAATTTTTAACATTAATGCAAACGCTTAATATTCAGTGTATTAAAAAATATTTGAAAAAAAACAAAAAAAAAGTGCCCTATGTTGTATAACATAGTCAAATTAATATATACATTTGCATCGTTTTACAACAACAAAGATATTATTGACCGTTTTAATTAAAAGACAAAATGAAAAAGTTATTTGCATTCGCTGCTATCGTTGCAGCTGTTTCTTTCTCTTCATGTGGTAACAAATCTGCTGAATCTACTGAAGCTGTAGCTGAACAACCAGCTGTTGAAGAAGTAGCTCCTGCTGTAGAAGAAGCTCCTGCTGTTGCTGACTCTGCTGCTGTAGCAACTGAAGCTGCTCCTGTTGAAGCTGCTCCTGCTCAGTAATTAGAAACTAAGCGTATTAAAAAATGGTCTGTATGTTAACATACAGGCCTTTTTTTTGTTTAATAAAAAACGGAATACTAAATGAAACTTTCAATTTATCTTTTTCTTCTGCCTATTATTACCATACACCATCTTTCGGCCCAGTTTACGACTGATACGGTACTAACAATTCAAAATATAAATATTCAGGGACAATATTTCACTACGATAAACAGTGGAACGATCAAACAACTAAATACGTCGAGCAATATTTCCAGCAATTTGGGTACTACATCCGACATAATCAGACAGCTGCCATCTGTAAATACAGATATTGAAGGATCTATAATTTTTAGAGGATCCAGCAAAAGTGTCCAACTGATCAGAGGTGTTCCCTATGGATTTTTAGAAGAACAAAGCGGAGATATACTAATCCAATTGCCAGCTTCATTTTTTTCGCAAATAACTGTATTGTCTCAACCGGATCTATCTTTTTTGCCTGATGGAGAAAGCGGAGTGTTTTCTTACACAAGCATTCCTGAATATAAAACATCGTCATCTCTCAACCTGACCTTAGGTGGAGGAAGTAACCAACGATATACTGCAGGAATTAAAGCCACCGTTACTCCTGGGAAATGGTCGGTTACAACCAATTATAATTATAGAAGAGAATACAGGGAACGATCATTTTATAAACTAACCACCAATAGCAGTGGATCTACAGAGATGGATAACAACGCCTCTGCGCATCCGGAAGTACATATCGGAGACATTACAGTAGGGTATTTATTGTCAGACAAAGATTATCTTACAGTTTACTCACTACTACAGCACATGCAATATGATAGATATGGTGGAATAAATAACACCAGAAGAAATTCTGCAGGGGATATTACAAACAAAATAATTCGTCACCGCTACAATAATCAAGGTCAGGATGCTTATGCCGCAGAGGCAACATGGTTACATACATTCTGGAATAAAGGAAAACTGAATATTCGATTCAATTATAATAATTTTTCGTACGACGAGAACAATCATTATGAAAATGAGCAATTCACTACTGGAAAAATTATCGCACAAGACAACCTGAACGTAAATCAAGACAAGAGCAATTACTTTTTTTCAACGAAGGTGTATTATCCGTTCCAAAACGGTTACACGTTTAATATTGGATACATTGGTCGGATTCAAAATGAGGATTATAAGGCCAAAGCTGATAATCTAACAAATGGAGATTGGATTCCTAATTTATCTAAATCGACTGACTTTAATTTTGTCCGCTACATCAATTTAGGATATGCCTCACTTCAAAAGACAATTGTCCCTTTTACAATCGAAATAGGAATGCAAGCCGAACATAGCAAAGAAGAAATAAACAGTCCTGATTTGAATGGAAAAATGAATAAGAATAAAGTACATATTTATCCCAAAGCAAACCTTGAATATCAGGTAGCTGAAAATGGGATTTTTAGTTTAGGTTATCAACAACGTACAAATCGGCCAATTGCATCAGACCTTAATCCTTTTATTGACAGGGCGGATATCACCTATATTAAACAGGGTAATCCGGATTTGGCCCCTGAAGTAATACATTTAGCAGAAGCATCCTATGCATTCACAAATAATTACTTCAGCATTACCCCAGCAATATATTATAGACATAAGAGCAACAGAATTATGGATATTGCCAACCAAGTAAACGATGAAATTCGTTGGACTAAACAAAATACAGGAAATAGTAATACCTGGGGAATTGAGATATCTACAAACTGGAAACCCATCAATTGGCTGTCAATGAGTGCCTCGTCTGACATTTACCGGGATCAGATTGATGGTCGTACAATTGGATACGATGAGAAAAAGGAGATGACCTGTTTACTAGCAAAAGCACTGTTATCTTTCCAACTCACACCCAACACTCAGTTGCAAACTGATGGTTATTACATTTCAGATCAACTTACAGCTCAAGGTGAAATACAAAATCGCTATAGTGTTAATGTCGGAATAGCTCAATACCTATTAAAGAAGAAACTTAAGGCTTCACTGAGTGTAAATAATATTTTTGATAGTCTGGAAGAAACAACCAGAATTCAAACCAGCTCATTTCAGCAAATACAAATTCGGAACCGCGACTCCCGAGTTACCTGGCTGACACTATCCTATAATTTATAAATAATAGAGGAAAATAGGATACAAAAAAAGAGGTATATCGAATGATATACCTCTTTTATATTTTTAGAATGTTGATTATTCAGCAACAACCTCGAAAGAAATTTCAACAGAAACTTCTTTGTGAAGCTTAACAGTAGCTTTGTAAGTACCAACTTCTTTTACAGATTCTTTGATGTAAATGATCTTACGATCTACTTCGAATCCAGCTTTTGCCAATGCTTCAGCAACCTGAATATTTGTTACAGAACCAAAGATTGTTCCTGTAGAACTTGTTTTTGCACCAATTGTAAGTGAAACACCTTCCAACTTAGCAGCCAATTCCTGAGCATCTGCCTTAATTTTAGCCAACTTGTGAGCACGTTGTTTCAAGTTTTCTGCTAACACTTTTTTAGCAGAATCTGATGCAATCACAGCTTTACCCTGGGGGATTAGAAAGTTACGTCCGTAACCGTCTTTAACTGTTACGATATCGTCTTTGTAGCCTAAGTTAACTACGTCTTCTTTCAAAATAACTTGCATATTCTGTTTCCTCCTTTTAAAATTATTTCATCAAATCGGTTACGAAAGGAAGCAACGCCAAGTGACGAGCTCTCTTTACTGCCTGAGCAATACGACGTTGGAACTTCAATGAAGTACCAGTAATACGACGTGGAAGAATCTTTCCTTGTTCATTCAGGAATTTCTTCAAGAATTCAGGATCTTTGTAATCGATGTACCGGATACCGTTCTTTTTGAAACGGCAATATTTCTTTTTCTTAACGTCTACTGAGGGAGGTGTTAAGTATCTGATTTCTGATTGTGCTGCTGCCATAATTAGTTCTCCTTTACTGTTTCTTTAGATGATTTCAAATGTCTTCTCTTTGCTGCGTATTCTGCGGCATACTTATCCTGACGGAAAGTCAGGAAGCGAATCACACGCTCGTCACGACGGAAGTTAACTTCCAATGTAGCGATAGTTTCCGGATTTGCTTTGAATTCAACTAACTGGTAGAAGCCTGTCGTCTTCTTGTCGATAGGATAAGCAAGCTTGCGCAATCCCCAGTTCTCTTCATTCACGATTTCAGCACCTTCAGCTTTCAGAAGGTTTGTGAATTTTTCTACCGCTTCCTTCATCTGTGCGTCAGACAAAACGGGAGTCAAAATGAAAACGGTTTCGTAATTGTTCATAAAACGCTGTTTTGTTTTGTAATTAATAAAATTTAGCGGTGCAAAGGTAGGGATTATAAATTTTGCATGCAACCCTTTCTCTATATTTTTTCATTAAAGTATTTCGTGACTGCTGATTAACTATACAAAGTATTCGTTATCTTTGTGCCAGAAGGTTAATCTGGGAAAAATAGAATACTACCATTTTACCGGCTAACCGTCACTGGTCTGAAACTGAAATTTATCCAAACCAATTACAATGATGATAAAGAAGTTTTTATTTGCTTTTATACTGATATCTATTGGATTTTCTGCTCAAGGACAATATATAACCGAACTTCCAGGAACAGATTACAAATATAGGACACTGCATATGGCTGACGACTATGCAGGTAAAGTAGTTTGCACATTAGTAAAGAGGAAGCCTGTCAGTAAAGACGGACCAGCCATTTTGTATGTTCACGGATACAACGATTATTTCTTTCAACGAGCGCTGGGAGACAGTGCTGCAACGCATGGATATAACTTTTATGCACTGGATCTACGGAAGTACGGTCGGTCCATTTTACCTGATCAAGATGCATTTTTCGCAAAAAACCTTTCAGAATATTTTGCCGACCTGGATACAGCAATTGCTATCATCAAAGCGGAAGGCAACCGGGATATTGTCCTTATGGCACATTCTACAGGTGGACTTATTACTCCGCTTTACCTACAAAGTAAGGGCAACAAACTTCCTGTAAGTGCATTAATATTAAACAGTCCCTTCCTCGACATGAATATGAGCTGGTTTATGGAAGAGGTTGTCATACCTGTTGTTTCATTTATTGGAAACTATTTCCCTAATCTGGAAGTGGAAGGAAAAGGAATTTCCCAATATGCACATAGCTTACTGAAACGCATTCATGGAGAGTGGGAATATAACGAAAACTGGAAAAAAACAACCGGACATCCAAAAAAGGCAGGATGGATTCATGCAATACACAAAGGACATCAAACCATTCAAAAAGGATTAAACCTAACCTGTCCGATTCTGGTCATGTCGTCCGACAAGTCCATACCTGAAACAAAAATATGGAATGAGCTATATCATACTTCCGACATCGTACTTGATGTAAAAGATATTCAAAAGTACGGAAAGATGCTGGGAAGCCGTGTTACATGCAAGCAAATTCACAACGGCAAGCATGACTTGATCTTATCCAACGAGCCTGCAAAAAAGGAAACTTATCAGGTTATATTCAGTTGGTTAAAACAACAATCTGGCAAGTAAGTACAACGTATCACCGAATCAAACCGAAAAATTTACTTTTCTTTGGTTGTTCCTCCTGTACCATAGCACCCTTAAAAAAAACATCCGTAGAAAAACAGGCTCTGCTGTCATTGTTTTTCAGCGTATTGTAAATCAGCCCCCAATCGGGTAGTCCACCAAAGTTACGGTCGTCAATAAACAGATCGGCGGTCAGCTTACGTGGTGCCTTACCAGCAACTTCTTCAGGATCATTCTTGTTAACGGCATAAAAGTTTAGCCCCCTCTCTTTACAGAAAGCAACTGCCTCATCTAATAGATCTCCTTCACGAACGGTCCACAAGATAAGTAAATGCCTACCCTCTTTCTGAATCAACTTAAGGGATTCAATGGCGAAAGGAATCTCTTCACCTATTTTAGGATATTTATGAGTTACAATAGTTCCATCAAAATCAACCGCAATTACCATAATTTATATTTCGTAAACTGATTTGAAGCACAAAGGTAGTAAATTCTCGCAACTAACAAAAGTAGATCTGTAATCACTAATTTTTAGGATCATAGATTTCGTATGGAGAATGGTTACTTATAAATTCGGGAACAAGTTTTTTCATTAAGCGAATAACCTGTTCAGATTCTTCCGATTCAGCCATCCGAATCAATTGATCCACAGCTGTACTAACCTCATTCCATTCATATCTTCTCACTTTTGCGATTCGGATTTTAGGGTGTCTGGTAGGAACTGTAAACTCCGAATCGGTCAGCAATTCCTCATAGAGTTTCTCTCCGGGACGCAATCCGGCAAAGACAACCTTCACCTGCTCATCCGGAATAAGCCCGGCCAATTGAATCATCCTCCTGGCCATATCAGCGATCTTCACAGGTTCACCCATGTCAAAAACGAATATTTCTCCACCTCTCCCTAAAGTAACAGCTTCGAGAACCAATCGAGAAGCCTCCGGAATTGTCATAAAATATCTGAAAATATCAGGATGAGTAACTGTAACAGGCCCCCCTCGGCGAATCTGTTCCCTGAAACGAGCTACTACCGAACCATTTGACCCAAGAACATTTCCAAATCGAGTAGTAATAAATTGCGTTTTACCCCGTGCTTCATCTATTTTAAAACTAAGACTTTGTACGTACATTTCTGCAATGCGCTTGGATGCCCCCATAACATTGGTAGGATTAACTGCCTTGTCGGTAGATATCATAATAAAGCGCTTAACAGAATGCAAAACAGACATATCTGCAAGCTTTCTGGTTCCGTCAACATTGGTCCGAATCGCCTCACATGGATACTCCTCCATCAAGGGTACATGTTTATAAGCTGCAGCATGGAAAACCACCGTTGGAGCATATTTAGTGAAAACGAACTCCAATCTTGACTTAATACGTACATCTCCTATGATAGGTACAAAACTTTGCATCGGATACCTGTCTTGTATCTCAAGTCTTAAATCATGCATGGGGGTTTCTGCATTATCAAATAAAATAAGTTGTTTCACTCGGATACTTGCCAGCAACCTGCATATCTCGCTTCCAATAGAACCGGCAGCTCCAGTAACAAGAATCACCTCCTCCTTAAGTACTGATGAAATTTCATCCATGTTGATGGATATCTGTTCACGTCCAAGCAAATCCTCTATTTTAATTTCCCTCATATGCTCGCGAGCCTTCTCCGGATTATCAAGTAATTCTACCGGAGGAGCTACAAGCAGTTCAATATTGGATTGAAGGCATACTTCAACAAATCGATTACGTTCGTGCTGCACTGTAGCATAATCCGGAAACATCACCGTTTGCAACCTCACATGAGTGAGAAGTTTCCGAAATGAATCAGGTGTACTAATAGCAAAAACGGGAAGTCCACCTATTCGCAATCCGCTTTGTGACATATCTATAGACAGTAAACCCACAGCTACATAGGGGTGTAATGCACCGCTTCTAACCCAATTTATTAATGCTATGCTATGATTATCAGTGCCGTATATAAATAAAAGGCGATTTCCATTTAAATTACCTCCAACAAGAGTAAAATAGATACTAACCAACAAGGCCCTTACGCTGATTACCAAGAAGAAAGAGATTAGCAAATCCAGCAATACAATAGCAAGCCACTGTGAAGAAAATCCCGAATAAAGCAGGATAGCAATCAACAATATCAGTTCTTTACAAAATAAGGCAGCAAGCAATCTGCTGGCTTCCTGGATAGAAGCGTGACGGATTATACCACGGTATAGTTTAAAGACAAGTTGAATAAGCAGACCTGCTCCTAAAGCAAAACAAACAAAACGATAAAGCTCTCCCCTATTAAATTGAATTTGAAGAAATGCCAAAACAAGCAAGTAAGATACAACTGCCGAAAGGAGAGATAGAGACAAATCGAGTACCAATACAATCCATCGGTTCAGATACTTCATTGTAGAGAGCCATCTTACTAACGACGAAACATAACGAAGCATTCGCTGTCTCATACTTTCCTAAATTGTATTAATAGATACCGGCAGATTCGAAGTGGTATCCTCTACTAAAATAACAATATAGAACAAGAATTGTTAGTCAGCTTCAGTATACGAAAATCAAATCTTTCGGTAGCCTCGAAATGCATACAAAGCTACAACCACAAAGCAAATCAAGGGAATCAAGAAACCATTCGCCATCTCGTTTTCTCCTAAAATTCCCATGCCAACGGGAGCAATAGCTCCACCAACTATGGACATAATAAGGAAGGAAGAGGCCTTTTCCGTGTGCTTACCCAAGCTCCGTATAGCCAAAGCAAATATGGTGGGGAACATAATCGATTCAAAAAGGTAACAAGCAAACAGTGCACCTACAGAAATCCACTGCAGCTGCATCATTACAAGCACCATAGTAATGATAGCACCTAAAGCACAGGATGCAAGAAGCTTTGCTGCCTGCATACGACGCATCAACCAGCTGCCAATAATTCTGCCGGTCATAAACAATCCCATCCCTCCCAGGGAGAGTAATAAAGCCGCATCACGATTCGTTATATCAGGAACTTCTTCCGTCACATAATTGATAAAGAAGCTATTGATTCCGGTCTGAGCTGCCACATAAAAGAACAATGCGACGACACCCCATACAAAATGAGGATAATGCCACAACGAAGCTTTCCCTTCATTGTCTTTTGATGAAGTGACAGATGTACTTATTACAGGCAAAGGTAATTTCATAAACAATATTGCAAGCACTAAAACGACTACTCCTATAACCAGATAAGGCAACGCAATATCTCCAGCAGAACCATCTTCCGGGAAAATAACAAGTCCCCCTACAAATGGCCCCACAATCCAACCTAATCCATTAAAGGATTGAGAGAGATTAAGCCTGCTGGCACTCGTTTCGGGCTCCCCCAGAATAGTGACATATGGATTAGCCGCTGTTTCCAGACAAGTTAATCCACATCCGATTATAAACAGGGAAAACAGGAAAAAATTGAATGACATCAAAAAACTACCCGGGTAAAACATGAGAGCGCCTATTCCATAAAGTACTAATCCTAGTATTACTCCCCACCGATACCCAAACCGTTTCATAAATATTCCTGCCGGGAGTGCCATCAGGAAGTAACCACCATAGACCACGGCCTGTACCAAAGCAGAACGGGCTTTGGATATCACAAGAACTTCCTGAAAATGTTTATTTAAAACGTCTAGAATACTATGTGCAAATCCCCACAAAAAAAACAACGAGGTGATAACAATAAATGGATATAGATAAGAGACTCCTGTCTTAGTACGAACAATAGAATTTTTCATTTGGCAAATTAAATCGATTAAAGTTGGCTGTTATACCTTATATATACAGCCAACCTAAGTTATGAGGGCAAAGATAGTTTTTTAAATTTTAATAACCGAATTGTTTCTTATATTTGCGAGTATGCAAGCGGAGCAAGATAAATACTCTCCACCTTGGTTGCAGTATACGCATATTCTGGCTTAACCTTCATCTCATTCCACTCCTCACTAGATCCGAATGCTTTCCATGCTGCATCCCGGGATTCCTGATTCTTATTCCATGTAAGATACATCAAAGCCGGCATTTCAGGGCCAGATAAGATATCTCCATAGCAAACTGACTGGATTCCTTTTTTATGGAAAAGATCTATTTCCTCTACATTAAACATACGGACTTTACGTCTGTTGGCATCTTCATTCGGACTTTTATAGATACGTAGCTCGTATAGCAAGCTATTCTTTTCTGCTGGTAACATAACCGGTAGCCGGTCGAAAGCTTCACATAGATAAGTATCGAAATGAGAATATACCGGAGCAGAAGCTGTTTGATCAAAATAAGTTTTGGAAGCAGCCAGATAAGTCTTATCCTCCAATATCTTTTTCTGTACCTGATAGTAAGTTTCGATGGATGGGTATACGAACAGATAGAATCGTTTTACAGCCGACTCCTCCTTAAATAATTTAAAAGCTCCAACTTTAACCTTGTATTTATTTAACGCCGGGATCAAAGCCTTTTCAAGATAGATATCCTGAACCGAAGCATCACCCGTCATGTTATAAATACGCCATTCGTAAATCTCTTTTTTAAGTTTATTACCGGAAACAGGTAACGCATTAACTCCTTTTGCTCCTGCCAACAGTCCTGCCAGAGCCGATAGTCTGATAAAGTTTCTTCTTTTCATTAAATTAGGTTTTTTACATGATCTAATTCATGCAAAGTAAACATTAATTTCAATTAAAAAAGAACATTTTGATTCTATTATTAAATAAAAGAATCAGATACGGGATGATTCACATCTGATTTTCCTTCTGGGCTATTTCCGCATAAAATAGGTATTTACTATATCCGGGGCCACCTTTTTACTCCACGAACTATATCCTTTTTTTCTCAATGTATCTATAATCGGTGCCGGATAAAATGGGGTAAGCAATTCAAATACCTCACCAGACTTTAGGTCATCCATCGCTTTAAGGATTTTGGGCATGGGAGTATCTCCGGAATCGATAAGAGGTCTCGCATCAAAAATTGCCGAAATCGGAAGTCCCTCAAAACACTCCGGGCAATCTCCAAAGTCGCCCTCTTCTTTATCAGGTACAACCTCAGTGGCCGAAATTCCGGCTGCCCTTCTAAGCTCTTGAATCAGGTAGCCGGCATTGAGTCCCCCTACTTCAGCCGCTTGCTGTAGCGTTGTAACACGGGCCACTGTTTTCCTTAGTACTGGATTTCTTAATTTTGCAAACGCCGGTGAAAAAGAAAGCAGTGTATCCTCAATTTCAGGATAATCATTCAATAGTTCGTCAACCTTCATTTGAAGGGTTATAGGCAGGCGATCTTCCATATATTATCTCTTTTCGTAGGATAACAGCCGCTGATCACCCTCCAGCGCTCTTAACTGTGTAATATCCTGAGTAACTTCTATAACGCCTAGGTACTCATTATCTTTACCTCTTAATGCAGTATATTCAATATATACAAAACGGCCTTTAAAGGATGAAATCCAAAATGCAGCTTTGTTTTCTTTGCCAGATTTAAAATCGCTAATAATCTGCTCGACAATATGTACGCTTCCGGGAGGGTGACATAAACGCACATCCCTGCCAAGAATTGCTCTGTTACGCTCGAATACCCGGTTCGGACTATGGGAGAAAAATTTAACTTTATCATCTTTGTCTACAAACGTAATATCGACAGGCAATGTTACAAACAATGCCTCCAGCTCTTTGAGGGAGTAACTTCCGGAGGACAGTCGTATCGCCTCTCCTTGTATATAATTTGCACTTTTAGACCCGGTTGAATCTTGTTCCGCTTTCAACATACTTTCAGTAAGTATTGGCGTCCATTCGTCCTGTGGGTCATATAAACAAAATCCGAATTCGGGAGTTTCAGTATAAATCTGATACCAGTTTTCGTCGGTCAGTTTATCCAGACACATCGGCAACAAAATCTCCTCTTCCTTCATTATCATACCTTCGATAGCATCTATAGCAGGTCTTAATACAATATCGGCAACTGTTTGTACCTCCGATAAAGTAATAGAATCGCCGGTTTGCAACACCTCGTGAGCCGACTTCAGTAACAACCTTGTTTCGTCGTGTTTACCCCACATAACGGTTGGAGGGCCTGTTATACCGTATTTTTCAAGAAACGGGAACAGCAAATATTCTTTACGTTTATAATGTTTGTCGACATCAGACAGACTGTTAAACAGGCCCTTTATCTTTAAGAAGTTAGTGGGAATATCTTCCGTTTTCCACTGAGACAAATCAGACAGAATAGCATGTAGCTTCTCTGTACACTTTCTCAATTCTATATTTTCTTTTTTGAAAGTATCAACCGGATGTCCCGGAGGGTATGATTTTGCAGCAGAAACATCAATACTGCCATCCAATACCGCCGTATGTATATCGCAAAAACGAAGCACCTCTTCTTCTGGAAGTCCTTCCATAATAAGTTCCTGCTCTACTTCAACCACTTCATTATAGGGAATAGATCGCAACAAGTCTACCAGTCTGTTTCTTACCTCACCTGGAGCTTCCCCCTGATGCAATTGTAGAATCATATGCTTAAGCAACTCTTTTCTTTTTTCGGAATTATTTATCAGCTCACTCATAATAAAAGGTTTTATTGATTTATTTAACAAAAGTAGGTAATAGTATATATGCAAATAGTCTCCTATGTTACAACCGTGTAAATATAAAACACGCCGATATGTGAAATGTTGATAATAACAAGCTAAACAATCATTTAAACAACAAAAAGCACCAGTACCCCGGGGTATCTGGTGCTTTTGAAGAAGCTAACATAAAATATTAGTATGATGCAAATAAAACGGTGCAACCTCTAACGGCAAAAAAAGCTGCCGATAATGATGTAACAAGATAAACAATACAGAAAAAATTACTCATCCACCTTGCGGTTTGGGGCATCTTCTCAATTTCTTTCAATATAGAACGATATCGTTCGTGTCTGCCATAATATAATGTATTAAAAATAAGAATGGCACCTGTCAGAAACATTCCGCCTAAGTTTACATATATATTAATTTCGTCTAAAGAGTCAAATGCCATTAAAATACATAGGCAAATAGTAAATATATTTAATACCTGATAGAACGATATTCCAACAATGGAAGGAAATACCGGAATTCTTAGATTCTGGGCAACAGAACCACTCAGGCTGTATAATTTGCAAAACAAGTAATTGAAGAATTTCATATTAGTTTCTTTTAGTCATTTATTATTTACGACCACGCACGGGTCTCTATGGCGTTTTTCTTAGCGATTATATGAATCGTGCTTCCAGCAGGAAGCAAGTGAATTTCGTATGAAATCAAGTCGGAAATGATTCTTTGTCCCAACACCGGATTCCAAACATCAAAAAAATCTTTATCTTTTTCCTGAATACATCCTTTAACAACGTAATTAACCACATCTCCGGCAACAATACCAAAGTTCATCTTCATATCCACTTTATATACATCATTAAAATGTACACTATAAACTACACCATCAACCGTTAGTTTCATCAAAAAAGAATCAACTACACCGGCGGCGCGTCTGTCGATATAAAACTCATTTATAATTGCCTTATGTTTTAATACATCATTAATATCCATACCTTGTTTGTTTTAGTATAGTAAGATCGTTTTTTAAGTAAACTGCCTCCGGAAAGGATTTCCGGAGGACAGCTCTCCAGTGAACACTATTTAGTAACGGGTTAGTGCCTTTTTTTATAAGTCTGCTAAAGTGAATACTGTGTACAACATTCCTTCGCTGTTTTCAATCATCAATAAATACATATCTGATGAATTTAATGTGGCAGGAAGAACAAATGAACCATTGGATACCTGTGGATACCCGTTATATAAAGTTTGTCCATCCATTGTTGAGATTGTAAATGCCGAACCAACCAAAGACTGATCGTACGATATTTTCACAGTTCCATTTGTATAAGAAACAGTCATCGGGACCGGCTCATCACCTGCTCTTAAATCTTGATGAGAAGCCTTTGTCAGGTACAAAATGTTATTTTCCGCAAAAGCAGAAACCGACAGCATCATTGCCACAAACAACAATAAAAATTTTACTTGTTTCATTTTACATCTAAATTTTATACGTTAATATTTTATGTTCAGACGAACCCACCGCAGATTCATCCAATACAAAATTAGTCTGGACTGGGACTGAAACCTAATAAAATAGCAAAAAGAGTGTCTACAAGGTAAAAACATAAAGCCATGATATTCAACAGAATACATGGCTTAAAAAAACAAAAGTGTCTACAAGGGGTAAAAAGACTCAAAAAAGAGCTCTTTTTTTGGCTACAGATTGCATAAAAATTCTTCTAAAGTAGTTTGCGCATTGGTCAACCCGGCCTTAGCACGGATACGCATTTTACGCTGACGGATGGAAGATGGGTTAATAGATAAGACCACAGAAAGTTCTTTCGTTTCTAGCCCTACAAGCAATAAACAGCAAAAGCGGATATCCTCGAAGGTCAGCTCGGGAACAGCCTGCTGAAGAGAAGTAGTAAATGATTTATAAACGGCATTCACTTCATTTAACAAGGAGGTCCAGTCGGCTTCCGAGAGCAATGACTTTCCGTCGTCCGTGCCCACCGTTACCTTCTGGGCGCATTTTATAATTTTCTTGGAGATTGCTGTATTTTGAAGGACTTTGAGTTTAAGTGAGTTCACGTCATTCTTCAACGCTTCAACCTCTTTTTCCTGCATACGGAGCTCTTCTTCCTGTTTTTCTATCTCATGCTCGCGAAGTTCCAGGGCTGAGTTCTGTTTTTCAAGCAGGGTGTGATGCTCCTGCATCACTTTTCTTCTGTTAAGCAGCTCGTATTCCTTTTTACTTAATTCGGTTTCCATCTGCCGCAACTCAAGCTGCTGTTTTACCAGGAACATATCCTTTTGATGCAGCACCTGCTCCTGCAGTCGTATTTTCTTATCTTTCCGGCGCATAATCAGCTGAAAAACAACAATCAATAAAAGGGAGATAGCTACAATAAGGACCAGTGACAAGAAATAACGCTGACTTTTCAACCTTAACAAGTTGTTTTCGTTACGAATCTTCTCGGTAGTATATTTCTTTTCTATCACCAACAAATCTGTTTTTGACTGCACATTCCTAACTGAATCCACATATGCCAATGCCTCTTCATAATATTCTAAGGCCTTTTTCCAATTTTGTTCTCCTTTTTCTAACAAATATTGTTGATAAATAAACCCGGCCTTAGTTTCAGTATTTGCAGTAGCTGAAATTTTTCTTAATAAATCTCTTGACTTTTCAATTTGCCCCTTTAGAACATAAAGATCACTTAATGCGTAATAACTTGCCTCACTCCTAGATTTACTGTAATTAATTGCTTTTAAGAGGTGTTCTTCTGCAAGATCAAATTCGTGTTTTTCAATATAATACAATCCGATGCGATTATTAACCATTGACAAAACTTCAGTATCATTTAATTCCAACGCAATTGAATCAGATTTCAAATAATAATCTAAAGTCAAACTACTGGTTTTATCAATAAAATAAGTCATAAAACCTGTATTGGCTATTGCGATCGCTTTACTTCTATTGTTATTTGCCTTTTCAAAATAAACAGATGCCTCTTTATATTTATCTTTTGCTAGGGAATATTTTTCTTCCGCTTTATATAGATCTGCCAAGTAAGTATTAATATATCCTGCTAGGTTGTAATCTTGGGAACGGTCAGCTAAATCAAGGGCAACCAGATAAATATTCATGGCTTTATCTCGTTGTTGACTCGCATTGTAAGCGTGTCCTAAAAACATCCCGATTCGGGCTTGTTCATTTATCCGCCCCTTGTTTTTAAAATAATTAAATGCACGAAGCATATAATCCGTAGAAAGAGGTTCTTTAAATAATATATCTCGTACATTTGCATTTGCTAAACACCAGGCTGCAAATGTTTCGTCCGATAAAACATCCAACTCTTCCACCGACTCAAGTAATGTAAAGGCGCTGTCCGGATTACTCTGAAGCAGAGCATCCGATTTTGATAGAATATCCTTAACGTCTTTGTCCGAACCACAAGATATCCAAAGGAATATAGAGATACAAATAAGGAAATATCGTGTAAATTTCATATAAGCAGACTTAATCAGCAATTAACGTCCAATAACAAGAAACGCTCTTGAAAGTTCAAAAATAGTATTTATTTTTTTATTAACCGACAAATATTATTTTTATTTTAGAATTAAGAATGAAAAAAGCGTTTATATGTATAGAATTTAGTGATAAGTGGTAGAAACACTATTGTTAGGTAATTATTTCGCATTAGTAAATAAATAAAAACTATATGAGCAAACTTCACTCTTAATAGAGTTACATCTGTCTTTATATAAGGGATGTAATCTTTTCCTAACGCAGGGTAGACGCATTAAAAGTTTTCGGTCTTAAGGAGTCTTGCGAGGTATTC
>VSSQ01000200.1_pt2 | contig 41164 bp, 31 predicted proteins | sample 4763081 | NCBI WGS metagenome assembly VSSQ01 (sample SAMN12137344, study PRJNA551015) | bioreactor metagenome | isolation source: SDC9 anaerobic chlorinated ethene degrading culture | place: USA: Knoxville, Tennesee | collected 2015-01-01
AAAATCATCTGTCATCTCTCATTTTTGATGGCAGATCCCTTTATTGATGAGGGTTCCGGGCATGACAGATGCCGTGTGACAGATCCTTTTCATCTGTCATCTGTAAGCGTCTCCGCGATACCATCTTGTGAACACATTTGATCCCCTTTACCTTTGTTTTCAAAAAAGAAACAAATAAAAGCATCCGAACTTTATGCATTGGCAATTGAAGAGTACAATCAAATCTGTATTTTAGTAAGCGTCTCCACGATGCCGCCTTGTATGGTTTAATAGATTGTAATCAGGCATCCGACCACTTATTATGCTTGAAATTCAATCCTATAGGATCGGGAAATGATTCATATATCTTTGGGCGAAAGTTCATATATCTTTGACAAACAGTTCATATATCTTTGATGAATGATTCATATATCTTTCAATTTTAGAAGTCATAGGAAACAACGCAAAATGTATATACATTTTAGAGAAAAAGTACCTGCAAATGAGAAGCGAAGTACCTGCAAATTTTCCCTTAAGTAAAAAATATTTTTCCCTTAAGGGAAGTTTTTTTTTCACTTAAGGGAAAATTTACGCAAAGGGGGTGTTGCGACTTTTACTGATTTAAGTATGACTTTTACTGATTTGAGCAGACATTATTAGATTCTTTAACCTGAGAAACCAGACATATCAGAAATCATTCTACTGAAAGTCTGGACACTTTCACAAAATCCATCCTGAAATAGTTTACACCCGATGGTTATACCAGGAACAGACTTGCTTTTGGGTAAGGGTGGCAGGAGTTCGATTCTGCAATCAGATTTCAATAGGGAGTAACTTTTGATGCCAATAAAAATGTTCTGTTTAATTAACTAAAAATTTGGTTGTGAAATAAAGAAAACATATTATTTTCGCTGCGGTATCTTTTGATACTATATGTAGATCAGTAAATCAATTAATTAAAGAAGTTATGAAGAAATTTTTAATTGCTATCGCAGTGTTGACTAGCGTAACAGCTTTGACCGTTAATGCTCAGGATGCTAAAAAAGCTCCGGCTAAAAGTGAAGTAAAAAAAGAGCAGTGTGATAAAAAGAAAGAATGTTGTAAAGAAAAAGCCGACAAGAAGACTTGCTGTAAAGCTACTGCCGACAAAAAACAATGCTGTAAGGAGGCTGCAAAGAAAGAGGCAAAATAATAAATTAATTGAGTTTAATATACAGAAAGGAGTCGCTACTTACAGTGACTCCTTTTTTGTTAATTACACAGATAAAGAAAATGGCCCTTTATCAATAAGATTATTTTTATTACTTTTGTATATTCTTAATTCTGAAAATAATTATGGCGCGGATTCTAATTGTTGAAGATGATCTTACTTTTTCTTTAATGCTCTCTACATGGTTGGGTAAAAAAGGATTTGATGTCACTTCGGCAGCGAATGTGAAAGATGCGAAACAACATCTTTCCGACAAAGATTTTGAACTTATTATCTCCGATTTACGATTGCCGGATAGTGATGGGATCGATTTATTGCAATGGGTGAAAGTCCAGAATCCTCTGTTGCCCGTAATCATGATGACAAGTTATGCCGATATTCAAACGGCAGTCAAGGCAATGAAGTTGGGGGCTTCCGATTATATATCCAAACCGGTTCAGCCGGATTTATTGCTCGCAAAAATACATGAAAATTTAACCAGCCCTGTTGAAGCCGAAGAAAAACAGCCCGAAGAGACCGGTTCGTACATTGAAGGAAAAAGCCAGCTGGCCCGGCAGATGTATGAACATGTACGTTTGGTTGCCCCAACGAATATGTCTGTGCTGATTAATGGTTCCAGTGGTACGGGTAAAGAACATATAGCTCGCAGGATTCATGACCTTAGTAAGCGTAGTGATGCTCCCTTTGTTGCCGTGGATTGTGGGGCGATTCCCAAAGATCTGGCTGCTTCGGAGTTTTTTGGCCACATAAAAGGATCCTTTACCGGAGCAATTGATAATAAGGTAGGGGCGTTTGAAGCGGCGCATGGAGGAACACTCTTTCTGGACGAGATAGGAAACCTTAGCTACGAAGTACAGGTGCAATTGTTGCGTGCTTTGCAGGAACGCAAAATTAAACCGATTGGGAGTAACCAGGAGATAACAATCGATGTGCGACTGCTGTCTGCTACCAATGAAAATCTAAGGTCGGCGATAGATAAAGGCGACTTTAGAGAAGATTTGTATCATCGTATAAACGAATTCTCCATCCGGATTCCGGATCTTCGTGAAAGAAAAGAAGATCTTATGTTGTTTGCCAACAATTTTTTGGATGTTGCAAATGCAGAGTTAAGTAAATCCATTCTTGGATTCGATAATGAAACGATCAATTTGTTCCAAAGTTATGGTTGGCCGGGAAATCTGCGCCAGATGAAAAATGTAATCAGGTATGCTACACTGCTTGCAAAAGGAAAGTATATAACATTAAATGAATTGCCGGAAGAATTTAAACAAAACGGCCATAATCAGAATTTAACGCACGAACCCTTGCGCAACGAAGATCATGAAAAAGAGTTGATACTTTCAGCCCTGTCACAAACCTCAAATAATAAGTCCAAAGCAGCTCAAATACTAGGTATTGATAGAAAAACACTTTATAATAAAATAAAATACTATAATATTGAACTTTAAAGTGTGTGTAGATGTTAAATAGTGAAATCCTGGAGTAGATTTTAAGTTCTGATTTACAACAGAGTATTTTGATCGGGTGAAAATAGATATTAGGTTAAAAATGTTTAAACGATTTAAAATAGTCTGAGATGAAATGTAGTAGGATTTAATTAATTATGTAAATTTGTAGCTGAAATTTTCCAGATGAACACAAAAAGCTGAGATTACGATAAATCTTGGCAGTTATTAGTACCCAAAGAATAATAGTTAGACTATGAAACCGATGTTTAGAGTTTTTTCTTTTACTGTACTTACAAGTACCTTACTTTTTTCCAGTTGTGTGAAGGACCTTTACGACCCGGAAGTTATTGCCGAGAAGAACCCTGATGCCGAAATCCCCGTAGGATTTAAGTTTACTACCACCAAAAATGTAAATTTAACCGTAAATGTAAACGATGAATACAATGGTGAGAAATTTTATATGGTGGAGGTTTACAACCAGAATCCATTGGCCAGCAACAGCAAATCAAAACTTCTTTCTGCAGGAGTAGCCACAGGAAGAGCACCTTTCGTAGAAGATATTGTTGTTTCTCAATCGGATAGTGTTTTGTATGTAAAACAGACCGATCCATTACAAAGAGAAGTTGTTATGATTGTAGATGTAACATCTGCTACAACCGCAATCTGTGATTTTTCGAGTAATTCCATAACAACCAAAAGTACAGCCAGCTCTGTGGTTTCAACGCGTGCTATTCCTGCTAGTGCAGATAGAGCGAGTGATTACAAACTGCCGGCAGGAACTACTACTTTAGGTAGTGGGGCTGTAACCCTTGCGGCTAATAAAAGTTATTATCTACCCGAAGGTGTTACCAATAATCAGATTACTTTCCCCGGAGGACAGAATAAAATTGAATTATACGTGGCTGGCAGCACCACTTTTAGTGGACAGTTCTCATTAACAGATGGTTGCAAAATTGTAGTGTTGCCTAAGGGTAAGGTTACAGCAGATTCAGATCTTAATTGGTACGGACAGAATATAGTAGTGGCCATACATGAAGGAGGAACACTAAACCTGAATGCTTCTAATTCGAAAATTGGAGTCAACACCCTGGTTATTAATGACGGTACATTAAATGCAAAGAATATAGAGATGGGATGGAACAATCCTAAGATTGTAAACAACGGTACTTTAAATTCGCAAGATGTTGAGGTTACCAATGGTGCCGGAATCCAAAATAACAATCTGTTTAATGTACGAAAACTAACAGGTAATTCTACAACAAAGCTGGAGAACAACGGCGAGATTAAAGCTACAGAAGTTTCGTTGACCAATAAGTTTGTGATTGATAACAATCACCACATGGAGATTGCTTATCTGAAATTTGGTGGCGGCGGCGGAACATTGAATAATAACTGTTTTACCGTATGCGACGACTTATATACAGAACAAGGAACAATTAATTCTGCGTCTGGTTCATTGTTGGCTTGCAAAGACTTCTGGGGTAATAATTCGACTATTACATTAAAAGGGAATGCCATATTCTCGATAGGAGATGTTGCTGCCTATAATTTACCAACAAGTACTGCTGTAGCGAATGGAGCTGTTTTCAATTACCATGTTGAAATTAATGGGGCAAAAGAAAGTAACCTTGAACCACTGTTCTATATAAAATCAGGAACAGTAGGTCCGACTTCTAATTTTTCTGAACATTTATCAATTGTAGGATCTATTGAAGCTGCTATAACTCCAGCTTATGATTCACGATTATTGTATAAAACAACAGGAAATGTCAAATTAACAAAGAGTCCTCAAACAGCCATCGCAGAGACTGCTTGTAACGGTTCCGGAGCAACTGAAGATCCTGGTACGGGTACACCTACAAATCCTTCTTTCCCAATCAAAGTAGAAACAGGAAATGAATATACTTTTGCTATGGAAGATAACTGGCCTGCATTGGGAGATTATGATATGAATGACTTTGTATTTACAATTGATAAAATATCCTATTCGAAAGGAAACAATAATAAATTAGCTACGTTGTCATTCGAAATAACACCTGTTGCAGCAGGAGCAACCAATCGTTTGGCTTTGGGTGTTCAGTTCGATAAAATTGCTTCAGGAAGTTTGTCTTTAGTATCTTCAACAAGTAGTATAGGTACGAAAGAAAACGGACAGGAGAAAGCGAACCTAATTCTATTCCCGGATGTATACAGTACCTTTGGTGTTTCATCACCAGGTATAACAAATACGGATCCTTCTAAAACTAAATACGCTTCAAAATCATATAAGTTTGAAGTTGCATTTAATAACAGTGTTTCTGAATCTGATATCAATATTTCAAATCTGAACTTTTATCTGATCGTAGGACAGAATAACGATGTGAACAGAAAAGAAGTACATTTGGCAGGTTATAAACCTACTTCAAAGGTGAAAAGTGATCCGTTGGATTATACGGATTATAACAATATGGTTTGGGGATTGTTAATTCCAACTGCCGATTTTAAATATCCAATAGAAACTGTTAAGATTCAGGATGCTTATCCTAACTTCTTAAATTGGGCGAAGTCGGGAGGAGCTAATAATCCAAATTGGTATCTATCTCCTCAATCCGGAAAGGTTTATGACAAATAATTAGTATCGATATTTTATAAAAGGGATAAATGAAAAACAAATCATTTATCCTTTTTTTATGTTTACAGCTTTCATAATAAAAAATAATTGTATATTTAGGAATTATATGTGAAGTGAACCTGTCTGTAATTATATATACATTATTAGTATTTAATTAATAGTGAGGCTATTTATTGCTTAAGGTTTATTCTGAATTATAGTATGTAGACTGTATTTTTGGGACTTAAATCGAATCGTATGGATAGTATTATAGGAAATATTTCGGATCAATTAGTAATTGAAGACTTTATAGATATTATTGGAGATGAAGAAATTTGCCGCATGGTTAAATTTAAGAAAATCTTTGATCTACTGCCATGCGGTATCGAAGTGTTGGATGAAAATGGAGTCGTTGTAGTCTGTAACAAGGCGGATAGGGAGATATTTGGTGTGGATGACGACACTTTTGTGGATTTTAATGACTTTGAGGATCCGAATGTTCCCAATGAGATTTTGCAAGAGATAGACAAAGGGCATGCCTTTAATGTATTATTGCCATACGATTTTTCTAAAATATCTTATACTTCAATATACAAAGATTGTATAAAATACTTATCTGTAAGGGGGATTCCTTTATACACAAAACATCAAACCATTAAGGGCTATTTCATTGTGATTGTGGATGATACGTTGTATCACCAGCAACATGCCATATTGGAAGATAGTTTTACGAAACTTCAGGTTGCTATTAATACTGGTAATTCCATAATTTGGGAATATGATGTTATCAATAATCAGGTCTATATTGACCCTGTTTTGAATAATTGTAAAGATAATAGCCTTTTACAATTTATTTCTCGGATTAGCTTTCAAAATAAGGAGAAGTTTTATGAGTCTATTCATCCGGAAGATCTTGTAAGAGTTCGTGACTGTTGTCTGGAGCCTTTACTAAATGGTGATATCACTCACTATACTACCACATACAGACGTGTTTTCAATGATGAAGCAATGTGGATTAGGGTGAATGCAAGGGGCTTTAAATACGATGAAAATAAGAAGCCGAGCAAGGTTATATTTTATGCATCTGATATAACCCAGGAAGTTCAGCTTGAAAATTCGTTGATAAATCTTGAAAGAGAAAGTGATCGGATTTTAAATGCTATTCCGGATTTGATATTTGTTATTTCTAACGAGTATAAATTTCAAAAAGTATTCGCTTCAGGAGCTAAGTCAAAAGGATTATATCTTTCTGAAAAGGATACTATTGGAAAATCAATTGATGATATTTTTGATCCTGAGAAAGCTCTTTTTTTTAAAGAAAAGATAAATAATGCCCTCAAAGATAATGTAGAAACAGAGTTTGATTATTCCCTTCAAATAAACGGAAAGCAATGTTTTTTTAAATCACGTATATCTCCATTGGAGGATGGCAGCACGATGCACATAATCAGAGATATTACCGATAAAATTGTGCAACAGGACGAGATTAACAGATTAAATGCAATAATGGATATTATTCTTAGTAGTGTTCCTCTTGTTGTGTCTGTTAAGAATGTATCCGATAATTTTAAGTACATCTATTTTAATTCGGAGGCAGAACATGTTATGAATAGGCGGGCAAAAGATATATTAGGGAAAACAGATTTTGATTTGTTTCCGGATCAAACATGGGCTTCTGAAATCAGAAGTAAAGATTTAAAGGCTATAGCAGAGGGACGTTTAAGTGAATACGCTGTAAACTATAAAGATCCCTCCGGAAAAATCCGAATTGTAAATGCGCTCCGGACGCGTGTTCAATCGAAAAATGAAGTTTATTTAGTGGCGATGCTGTGGGATATAACAGAGCAGCACAACAATGAATTGGAGCTTATTAAAGCCAGAGAATCCGATCGTCTTAAAACGAATTTCCTGGCCAACATAAGTCACGAGATACGTACTCCCCTCAATGCAATCATCGGTTTTGCTTCCATTGTGGGAGATGCTAATGATGAATTTGAACGAGATTACTACCTGAATATTATTAATGAAAACAGCAACCAGCTTTTAAAGCTTATTGATGACATAATTGATTTATCTTCGTTGGAAGTCGACAAGTTTGAATTTAAAATGAGAAGTGTAGAATTGAAAGACATTTGTCGGTCTGTGTATAATATGTTTTGTCAGAAGACTAAACCGGAAGTGAATTTTATTTTTGATGACAACAACTTACCGTCAGTCTTTTTGTATACAGATTCTAAACGGCTACATCAGGTTTTGTCAAATTTAATTGATAATGCCGTAAAGTTTACGAATCAAGGAAGTATCCGTTTTGGGTACGAAATCCAATCTGAAGAAAATACCGACAAACAATTTGTTCATATTTATGTAGAAGATACTGGAATTGGAATCGATAAAAATTATAATCATGTACTGTTTGACCGTTTTTTTAAAGCCGACAATTTTACGCAGGGCTTCGGATTGGGATTACCAATTGCTAAAAAACTGACAGAAGAGATGGGTGGTGAACTTAAATTTACCAGTGAAATTGGCCTGGGTTCTAAATTCTGGATTAAGATCCCTATCCTGTCAAACAGCTAATGGGAAATTAATTACCTGAGGGTAATGTGAAACTGAATATTGAACCTTCACCCGGTTTTGAATCGATAGAGAGTTCGCCATTATGTAACTTGATAAAGTCTTTGCAAAGCATCAATCCTAAACCAGAACCTTTTTCATTATTGGTTCCATAGGTAGTGAAATTGATGTTTTTATTTATCAGCTTATCTATCTCTTCGTCTGTCATTCCTTTACCGGAATCACTTACGCTAACAACTATTCCATTCTCAGATTCCTTTGTCTCGACTACAACCTTACCACCTGAATAGGTGAATTTCAATGCATTGGATACTAAGTTACGGATGATTGTTTTTAACATGTCAATGTCAACAAACCCGTTTAATTCTTTATCGATATTTACAATTTCCAGTGTAATCCCTTTCTGTTCTGCCACAGGGATGTAAATTTGAGCCGTGCTGTCTACAATACTGTTTACATCGGTCACCTGCTTAAAAACAATCTGTTTGTTCAGCCTGTTTTTGGCCCATTTAAGGAGGTTGTCCAATAAGAGGAATATCTCTTCAGAAGTTTTATTCATCATCTTCAACATCTCAAAAACTTCATCTCCAACCTTATCCTTATCTACCATCATTAAAATGGCATTATTCATCATCTGTAAAGACCCAAGGGGCGAACGAAGATCGTGAGCAATCACAGAATACAAGGTGTCTCTTGATTCTATCGTTCGTTCCAATTCTCTTTTTATACGTTTAATGCTGAATAATTCAAAGCGGTGGGCCACACGTTTAACAAGTTCTTCCCTTTGAAAAGGTTTCGTTACATATTCAACAGCCCCAAGCTGGTACCCCCTTACAACACTTTGCATATCGCTGAGAGCAGACATGATGATTACAGGGATATGATTCGTCTTCGGATTTTCTTTCAGTCGTTGTAAGACCTCAAAGCCATCCATTTCGGGCATCATTATATCTAACAAAATAAGATTTGGATTATGAGCATCGGTCATTTCCAGCGCTTTCTTACCACTATTAGCTGTTAATAGGGTATAACCTTCCCTCTTCAAAATAGCCTGAACCAACATCACATTGGTAGGCACATCATCCACTATCAGAACGATATAGTCAGCAGCCATTTTGTCACTCATAAGTCATCCTCCCTTACTAATCTTATCATTTAGATTACAAATGTATAAAAAATTGAATTAATTCAATAATATATTTTGATTTAACTATTGTTTTTGTCAAAATTTATTCTCTTTTTGCTTTTTCCCAACTTCCTTTGCCTTTGTTTCGCAATAAATAGTTAAATCCCTGTAAAACATTTACGTTCATAAATACAAAATAATAGAACACATATAAATTTCGATATAGCGCGCTGTTCGCCGGATGATTACCACTTATTCTCTGTATCCATTTTTTTTGATAAAATTAAATATTAAATCCATTTTACATTGTAGATAACTAATCTGAACTTCAATTTTTAATATTTTATTTATGAATAAAGTGATTATTATTGCTAAAAATGTATTCAACACAGCGTATACTTCATTATTCTTGGGTAAAAAAAGATATATTAATTCTAGAATTAGAATGTGGAGTGTAAATATAATAAGAGATTTTTTACCTAAATATGATAATATCTTTTGAATTAGTTTATATTTATATAATTTACTACTTAAATCTAAAATTAAAAACGAAAGGCATAAAGAAATAAAAATGCATGATGGATCACTATAAATATTTTCCTTTAAATTAACTTCAGGTATTCGATCTTTGTACATATAATATAAACCTACTATCAGTGAAATAATATAGCAAAAGTATTTAATCGATTTAATTTTTTTATAGTAAAATCCAGCTGCAAAGAATACTAATACAGTCAAAGCTGAATCTATGTAAAAAGGTAATTTTATTTTATAATTACTAAAAATAAGACCTGTACAAAATAAAAAAGCAATTAATAATAATTTTGTATAGTTCGTATTTAGTGAATCTATAAATCTGAATAAAACACAGACATTAAAAAGAGCCAAGAAAAACCAAAGTGTTAAAGTAACACCATATGGCCTTATCAACATTCCAGGATAAATGTAAAATGGTTTATCTTGAATTAATGATATTATAATAAATACTAAATTTAAAACAACAATAAAATAACCATATGGCACTATTAGTGATCTGTATTTTGTTATTATATACTCTTTCGTTGATTTATTACTGTTATACAATAATCCTGACAACAAAAAAAAGAGTGGCATATGAAATAAGAAAATATACTCTTTAAAAGGACAAAACGTATGACCATAAACAACAAAAATTATTCCAATTCCTTTAGCAATATCAATATTTGTCTCCCTTTCCATAATCAAATAGTATTTATATTTTATTGACTAAAACAATTCTCTTTTTGCTTTTTCCCAACTTCCTTTGCCTTTATTCTGAAATAAATAGTTAAATCCCTGCAAAACATTTACGTTCATAAATACAAAGTAATAGGGGATGAATAGAAATTTATTTTTTATCTGCTTTTTTTCAAATAAGTATCCGGCGTATGCCATAAGATAGAATGTAATCTGTAGAAATAGCGCTACCATGTAAAATGTATCTCCCCTTAATGCCAGTACGAAGTTGATTGGTAGAAGGAGTAAAAGAAAAAACGGGGTGATTGTCCATCGCAGTACCCGGTGACTTATAAACTGAAAACTAAGCCATCCGTAACTTAGTATATTAAACATACTTCTTAAACGCCAAACAGATTGTAAACCTCCGGCTGCAATCCTAACTTTTCGTTTTTTTTCTTCGTTCATGTTAAGTGACGCTGTTTCAACTGCATATGCTTTGCTGCAATAGGCAATTTTATATCCTTTTTGAGCAATTTTTAATGATAAAATGAAATCATCCAATAGTGTATCTGCAGGCATTGGTTCATACAACTCTTTTCTCACTGCAAAAAGCTCACCGGCAGCACCAACAGCCGAGTAAAGCCTGTAATCCAGTTCTTTTAGTGCAGATTCATATTTCCAATAAATCCCCTCACCGGCAGTGGCAGAATCTTTTTCTTTGGAAACAACTCTTTTTTCTCCCGCTACGCAGCCAACTTTCGGATCGGTAAATTCATATACTATTTCTTGAATAGCCTCTTTATTCAGAAAGGTGTTAGCGTCGGTAAATACAACAATCGGAGATTCAATCAACGTCATCCCCCGGTTCATTGCTGCCGTTTTTCCGTTTCTTCCGGGTTTATGCAGTACTTTTGCATCAGTGTATGCCGACAAAAGCTCAACGCTCCTGTCGTCCGATCCATCCGTTACCCAAACGATTTTCAATAATTCTGAAGGGTAGGAGAGTTCCCTGCAATTTTCCATCTTCTGTTTAATGATCTTCTCTTCGTTGTAAGCAGTTATAAAGAGAGTCACTTCAGGTAAATCAAGCGGCTTTAATTTTTCTTTTCGCTTTACAAAAAACTCTTTAATCTTCACAAGGACATAAAGAATAATCCCATATCCCAGATAAGTGTAAAAAATAACCAGCAGAAAGATCCAGAATAATATTGCCATATTCGATTCGATTATTTTATAAGATTAGAATCTTCATCATTATATTCTTTTTTTGCAGAGAAGACACTAAAAATGTTTTTTAAAGATTTAATAGCTCGAACTTTGAAGCTGTTATATAATGAGCCATCAATACCTACTGTACCATATCCTGTTACTGCTCTAGCTGCAGATTTACGCACGAAGGTTATTTTGCCATATTTCTTTAATCCCAGGGCAAGAGAACCATCTTCACCCCGTTTTATATCTACCCTAATGCCAACTTTTTTTGCATATTCAGTATGATAGGCAAACACCAAACCTCTAACACTCAATTCCGGTCTTTTAAATGATTGAATAAATAAATGACAATCACGAGTGAATTCGTACAATTTTAAACCAATCGATGAATGATCTTTATCTGGTATATAGCTCCATAATGAGCTTGCTGCAACTACACCGGGTTTCATTAGCGAGTCAACCATAATCTCAACGTACTTTGGAGGATATAGAGTATCAGCATCGATATTGATATGAAACTTACCTTTTGCATGCTCTAATCCACACTTTCTGGCATAGCCACAACTATGTTGATACTCATTATAATATGGCAACCCAACTGCTTTATATATATCTTCAGTCTTATCTTGCGAATCATTGTTGACTCCAATAATTTCGATTGGATACTTACATTTCATTTCGCTTAAAGACCATAAGCACGCTAACAAATTCTTTTCTTCATTATAAGCAATTACAGAAACTGTAACAAGCGGATTTTTGCTTTGAAGATTTGATATATTATTTCTAACCTCATTTATTATCTCACCATACGTGCTTGATAATGAAGTGTTATATACAGACAAATATTTATTGTACCATTTCATATATTTATTGTATTAATATAATAAATTATATATTTAGGTTTCTTTTGAATAAGAGATTATGTATTTCAAAATAAATCTAAAGGTAATATTATTCTATTCACTTACTATTTATTATTGGATTTGTTAATGAGTCCTTCAAATAAGAGTTTCCATTGCTCTGCAATATGTTCTATTTTGAACCTTTCAGCATTTTTACGGGCATTAATACCCATATTTTTTCTTATATCTTCGTTTTCTATTAAAAAACATATTTTTTCAGCTAATTCATTTATATCTCCTGAGTTAACAAGTATACCATCTTTCAAATTGTATATAATATCTTTTGGACCACATGGACAATCAAAGGCAATTGGTGGTACTCCACAAGCCATAGCTTCAATAATAACCATTCCAAATCCTTCAAATCTTGAGCTTAGTACATAGATGGAACTATTAATAAATTCAGATGCAATATCGTTTGTTGAATGTTTTAAATAACAATTCTGAAGATTATTCTTATTAATAATGTTTTCAAGCAATTTTCTATCACCATCTCCAAAAATTAGAAGTTTCCAATCAGGATGTTTTTTTTCAACAAGGCTCCATGCTTCAATTAGTAAATCAAACCCTTTTTGTGGAACGTATCTTCCTGCTGCAATGATTTGTTTATTTTCACATTGAGAAATTCTATCAGGGAAAAAGGATAATGGATTGTTTATTGTTTGAACATTCTTTAATTCAGTCCATAACATCTTATCTTCTTCTGTTAGTGTAATAAATTTATCAAGTTTTTTTAGTTGATAGATTAGCTGTCTCATCCAGAAAAATGCAATTGATTTCTGGACTATATTAATAAATTTTTCACTTTTAAAATCTCTGTAATTTGCTTTGCTAAAATGAATTTCTCCAATTTTTATACTTCCATCTTTTATAGAATTAAAGAAATTTATTTCTCTTCGAAGTGTAGAAATTGAAATGTCTGGCTTTAAACTAAATAAGCAATCTCTTAACCTCTTTTTAAAAATACGTTGTTTCTTTAAATATAAAACTGTTTTTTTTAAAAATGATTTACCGTAAAGTTCGTCATAGTTTATGTCTAAGTTAATTATTCTAACCAATGGTGAAAGTGAATAAAATGGTTTTTTATCTTTTCCATCCGTTAATATGATGACAACTTCGTAACCATAAACTTCTGCAAAATAGTTTGCTTTTAAAGTTACAACTCTTTCCATACCGCTAGGATAATAGAGGGAGGGTATACAATATACTATTTTTAAGCTCATGAGTTAATTGGGGTTTCGATTATGATTTTCATTTGATTCTTCCAAGATAAATGATATATTGATTCTCTTATTTCTTTTGCAGTCATGTTTAGTCTTGAGTAAAAATCAATAATCCGACAAATATCAATTGATTCTTCATTCGCTGGAGCTTTTAATACATATGGCATGTTTTCAAAATCTGAATCAATTTCCGAATATATAAAAGGAATACCTCTTGCTGCATATTCTCTGTTTTTTAAGGTTTTAATGTTTACAATATTACTTCTGTGTCTTGCCAAGCTTGCAATACCAAAATCAGCAAAATCAAATAGTAAATCTAGTTCCAAACCAGATTTTGGTCCATAAAATTTTACAAACTCACTGAGGTTATTGTCTCTTGTTATTTGTTTTAAATCGTTTATTACTTGTTCAATACCATTACCTACAATATGGAAATAAACTTTAATATCTCTATTGTATTTATAGTAGTTAATCATACCTCTAATAACACGATCATAACCATGCCAGGCATGAATATCAGCCACTCCAATAAGATTTAATTCATCAATATTCGTTTTGTTGTTCGATTTTAATTTTACTGCATTAAAATCTATTCCATTTGAAATATTTATTGTTTGAATTCCCCATATTTGTGAAAAATTAGTGAAAGTGACTATTCTGTATAGTGTTTTTGATAATGAATTTCTATATAGCTTGTCAATGTAGTTTTGAAGTCGATCTTTCCAGCTTGCATGAATAAACTCATTGTCGTAAGGATAAGTAGGTATTTCAAGAATAATATTAATGTTATTATCCTTTATAGATTTGAAAAAACTCACAAGAAATGGATTTGCATTTAAGTCATGTCTTACGTATAATAAATTAATTTGCTCTTTAAGAATATAGCTTTTTAATTTATCATAACAAATTCTCTTTTTTATTTTTGCGAATAATCCCTTACCATAATTTTCGATTATTCTATCATTGACCATTCTTTTATGAAAGCCATTTTTATCAATTAAAAGATAAGACAGCATTACTTCAATGTTGTTCTGCTTTAAACCTTCAACCTGGTAAAGGATTTTCTTACTTATCCCGTTGTGCGCTTCAAAACCATGAAAAATAAGAAATAATGCTTTCATTTTTATAAAATTTTGCTAAAAAATAATGCTTTATGTATCTGAAAAAAAGTATCATTTGGTTTTAACTCCGAATAAAAGTAGATTTAAAACCTTATTCTTTCGTATTACATTTATTATGGGCAAAATTAGTAATATTTCAATTAATGCAACTGCTGGAGATATAATACAACTAACAAAAATCATTGGCATATTATTAACGAATGAAAGTTTAATAATCAAACCTTGAAATAATAGATGTATAATATAAATACCAAGAGTTTTTTGCCCAATTTTGGAAATAAATTCAAACCTAGTATTAAAAGTTTTTTTTAAAATTATAAAGAATGTTATAGATCCAGTAATACCAATTGTGTATCTATAGATAATTGTTAATAGGATGCTTTCTGAATTATCAAAATATAATCTCCATCCGTCTATTTTGTAAAAACTCATACCTGATTTATAAATATAATATTCTGTTTTCCATGCATATAACAAAAGAAAGAATAAAGTTAGTGATACAGTAAGAATAATTTTTTCTTTTAATAATATTAAATCTAAATATTTATTCATAAAATATCCTATCCAGAAAAATGGATACATATACTTATCAAGTGCGAGTCTAAAATTATCTGGAAGTAATAAAACTATCAAAAATGAAATAAAGAAGGCTATAATTTCATTTCTAAAGATTCTTATACTTATATATGCTATTAGGAAACAAAGAAATATAGAACGTAAAAACCAATATTTTGTAAAAAAATAATATAAAAGTGTTTTAAAAAGAGAAATTATGGAATTTATTTCAATTTCATTATTTATTGCATTGATAATGAGTAGTATTATGGACCAGCTTAAAGTTGGAAGTAATAATTGTCTTGATTTTCTTAGAATTGTTGGAATAAAAGGACTAGAATTGTCATTTTTAAAAAAAAAACCACTCATTATCATGAAGATTGGCATATGGAATGAACAAATAAAGACATGAATAGGATTAGTCCAGAATGACTCATCGTTCGATATATTTTGTATGGCATGCCCCCATACAACGAGAAAAATTGCAAAACATTTGATATAATCAATATATTCAATCCTATCTTTTGTCATAAATATTATTTAAAAATAAGAACAATACTACATTTTATTTATAGTAAAAATGATAATTTAACTAGTTGAATTTTTCACTTGTTTATCAAATTTACTTGCATTTATACATAGTGCTATACTTGTGAAGAATATAATTGAATTTGGATATTGCATTACATCACTTGAATAGGTTATAAAGAAATAGGCAACAGCCATACTCATCCATGCAATTAATAAGCCTTTTAATTCATAGTCATTAATTTTAAAAAGTAATATTAAAGTAGATTTAATTAAAAGGATTAGTTGAACAGTAAGATACAGAATTAAACCCACAATACCAGTATCAGTCCATACAGAAACTAACCAAGAGTCTGGTGGTACAGGAATCGTTTCTTTAGGCTTATATCTTTCAGCTTTTCCTCCTAAACCAAGACCATATCCAAAAGGTTTATTACTCATATACGTTTTCATTATCTCTCTGTTCCTATCTCTCACTTGGAAAGAAGCATCCTCTTTAGGAGAAAATGCAGTTCTCATTCTTCTTATGTATTGATTGCTTTCTCCAATTGATGTGAACATAAAAAAACAAACTATTAGAATAGAAAAAGTTGAACCACTTATTAATATATTTATTTTTTTTGATACCACAGTAAAATAAATTAAACCAATAAGAGGTACTGCTATTGATGCCCGAGTGCCTGAAATAAACATTCCATAAGTTGCTGCGCAAACAATTAATAAAAAATAAATTTTAGTATAAATTTTCTTAGCATATATTGAAGATACAAAAAAAACTAATGATGCCATTCCCATGTGTATTCCAAAGTTAGTAGCATCTGAAAAAATAGAAAAAAAGCGAATGCCTGACCATATAATATGTGTTGTAGCTCCACCTAATTCAAAAAGAAAATATAATTCTCTCTCATTAAATCCATAGTTTTTTTGCCAATATCCTTTAAATGAAGCATATAAAACAAAAATAGACCAAATATATAAAAGAATATATATATGTAATTTTTTTTTAATTGAAATAGGAACTAATATAGCACAGACAAGAGGGTAAATAGCGTATTGGGTTATTGAAATATTCCATGCTTCAAATACTGCATTTGGATTTGCCAACTCAAGTATGCAATAAATTAACCAAATTGCATAAAATACAAGCATAGAATTAATAGAAAGTTTCCAGTCAATACTATTGTAAATACCTTTTACTATTATTAATATGAATATTAATAAGGTTGTTAGTACGGTTATTGCTCCTAATTTTATATCAATATAACTACTTATGGACAATAATATAAAGTGAGAAATGTAAACAGTATAGAATCCTTTCTCAGAATAAGCAATAATTAGGAAAAGCAAAATAATTAAGAAAGGTATTGAGGCAACACCTAAAGCCAAAAGTATATTTTGACTAAGTAATATTTGGTAAAAGTAATACAATAAAAACAACAATATAAGCCATATCAATATTTTTGATATAAGCATATCTTTTAAAAGATTAATAACTTCATTTGGTTTACTTATTAATCTCATATTTAGCAGTTAATTCAAGATGCAGAAGTCTGTAAATTAATCTTCGATATGTATTGTAAGGAGGGAGCATACCGGTATATCCCTCTACGACGTAACGTTCAGCTTTGTTTAAGTAGATTGCTAAATTGTTTTTAGTTAGCTGATTGGATAGTTTATTGGCCAATATTGAGTCTGGTTCTTTCCATCCACGTGTTGCTCTTACAATCAATAAATTAAGATTAGCTTCATTTAATAGATTAGTTGAAATACTATTGGATTTGAGTTCAGGGTATTCAACTAACAGTATATCTTCGTCTTCTATTTTATACAGATCTGAGACACTTTGAGCTATTAAATATTTAGAACTGTAAACGTTAAAATCTTTATCCCAATTTAAATATTTAACTTTTAAGCCAGCATCACACCAATATTGCATTAATTCATTAATGATAAAGCTTTTTCCATCATGCGATTCAGTACTCAGAAAATTAATTATAAAGGGTAAGTTTTCCTTTTTATTAATAAGATAGGGCAAAATTGCGCTACTTAAATATTTGGTTGCAATTGCTTGTACTGCTTTGTCATAATTTCTATACTTGACTAGACTCTTACCAGGAAATGCACCTATAACTTTTAAATTAGTAAATAGCTCAGTACGAACTTTGTCATGTAATGTTCTATCAACTAATTCCAGAAGTATAAAAAAACCTAGAATTAAAAAAAAACTTCCAAAGAACGCAGCAAAAACAACTATTTTACGTTTAGTTGGCTGAGCCTGTATTGGAAACGCCGGAGGATTTAATACTTTAAGCGTTGCAGATGTCATTTCTAAATTTTTCTTTCGCATTAAAGCATCATTATAACTTCTTAAAACTGAAAGATAATTTTGTTCAGTAAAATTAATATTTCTCTCTTTTCTTTTTATAGTTGACCCTACCGGAGCGAAAAATTCATATTTTTCATTTAGTTCACGTCTGTTTTTTTGTATAACTTGTAAATCGGACTTTGCTTTTTCATATAGCAAAACTTGATCTAACCACTGGCTCACAATCGATGATTTAGATATTCCTTCTTTTGTGTGTTTGTCTTCAACGTATTGATTTGAAATATCAGAAAGTTCCTTACTCGTATTTTCTAGTTGTTTTTTTAATGAAGCTAAATTGTTTGTTTTAGATGCTTCTCCAGAATTAAAGCTTTGAATTTCAGAAATTGCTCCTGTTAGAGAAGCTACTTTGTTTAGCTTATTGATAAATTCAATATTGTTTTTGATTTGAATTAAATTATTACCCATGCGAGTTTCAAGCTGACTAATGAGCGCTTTTGCACTATTAAATTCTAATGTAGCATTTTGTTCTCTTAATTCAAACTCTTTATTAATTGATGCAATCTCCTTTGTCTCATCATAGTAATTTATAACTCTTTTTTTAATATTATAGTCGGTCAATGAATCCTCAGCAATTTTTAATTCTGTACCAATACGATCTAGTTCTGCTTTGAAATAAGCGATTACTTTGTCAGTTTCACCGTACCGAATATCTCTATATTCATTAACAAATTCTTTCATTAAGATATCAAGTGTGTTGTAAGCAATACCTGGATCATTTGAGGTATAAGATATTTCAAGAAGGTCACTACTGTTTTTACGAATGACTCGAATGTTTTTTAATGAATTATAGCAATAATGTGGATGGTTCCAATAAAAAAGTCCATAGATGAAATTATCTTTATTTGGCTTTTCATAGTTTAAGATATTTTGAAATGTTTTTTCTTCACTTGTAGAATCGATTAGAGCTAAAAGTTTAGCTCCGTCGCGATTATATTTCGTGCGGTTATATATTTCTCTAAAACTTGAAGCTGTGATAAATTGGTTGTCTTTTGTTAAGTCTCCATGAACCATATTTCGAGAATACAGTCTGTATGAAACTCTTTTTAAAGTATTTTCGGCCTGAATAATATTTATTAAATTATCCATAGCATTTGAAACCCCAATATAATCACTGATTCCAGTTTCTCCTTCAATAGTATATCCAGAAACAATACCTGTATAGACAGTGGTTCTTACCTCGAAAGTCCTAGGTAAATTTCTAGTAATGTAAATAGCTGCTATAGTAATAATAATAGGTGTGAACATCAACCACCATCTTATGCGATATAAAAATCGGAATGCATATAATAAATATTTCATATTATCTATTTAAAATGGGGGTTCGACTGATAATCTCAATAATCAACAGATTTTTTGTCAATTCTGCTTTTGTGTTTTCATACTGTTCTAGTGCAACGGTTTGCCTTTGCTTTTCTACAGATAATTCTCCTGAATCAATTGTGCCGTTTGCAAAGTTTTTTTCAGCAATTTCATATTGCGCTCTCGATATAACCAAATTTTCAGATCTGAGTTTTAATATGTTTAATTGTGATAAAGCATTACTATACATTATGATTATCTCTTTTTTTAATTCCTCAAGTTTTTGTTCTTTTTCAAGACTAGCACTTTTAACTAACATTTTTTGTCTTTTTACTCTTCCTTTTAAATCAAAAAGATGATCTAAAGGTATTGAAATGCCTGCTCCTATTGAATAGCTATTTTGTGCAGCTGTCGAGTAGTTAAAAAATACAGGCGTGTAGACATCCGTGTATGTTGATTCATTGCCAAACATTCCGTATTGATAGCTACCTCTTATGCTTAAATAATTAAGCCAAGCTTTTTTTTCTTTAAGTAAATTCTTATTTTCAATTTGCTCTTTCACCTCAGTGAGTTCATAAATGGGATTTTTTCTAGCATTTTCAAATAGAACATCCAAAGGTGGTAAACTTATTTTGTTATAGTCATTTGTATTGAATATATTTAACTCATTATTTGTCTGGGCCAGCAATTCAACTGGTTTAGAAATTAATAGGAGGATAAAAAAAGTAAGACAATATATCTCTCTCATGTTAATTAATATTATTACTAGAACTTATGCAAATATAATTATTAATTTATAATTATTATACCATTGAGTTTAAATTTACTTTATTCTGATACTTTTATACCCTTGTAAAGTCAGTCTTATTCCCATTTTTTATTTGTATTCTTTCTCAATAAATAAAGAACACGTGCTCTACTTGCTGTCTTTTGTGAAAAACAGTATACTGATTTACTCTTCGTGTTTTATTGCTCAAACACTATTTCGTGTACTGATGTAATGTTCATTCCAGTTTGCAATAAACAGGGTTTTCCAACCACAAATATAAGGGTCTTGATTACATCTGTCTTTAGCAGCCATACGCAGCTATTATTTTCGTAATACTTTCAGTAGTTTGTCTCTTAAATTGTATTCGTTTGTCGCCCCCAAATAAATTGTTAGACAGAGTATAAATAGACTACCCTTAATTATAATAGATAAATATAAATCTAATTCTATTGATGAAAACAAATGGAGAACAATAAAAAGTAATACGCTTAATATCAGAGGTTTAATAATTTCTTTTGTTAAGTTGTTTAATTGACGTTTAAAAGTGACACGATACATCATCCAATAGCATTGAATAAAATTAACAGTAAATGCAATACAGATACTCCAGGATACAGCCTTAAGTGTTTTAAAAACAAATATGCCAACCAATAATGAGCTGATTGTCAGGGTTGCTGAAAAGAGTCCACAGATAAACATGCTTTTTGTATCGTTTGCTGCCTGAAAAATTGAACCGGAAGTTGACATAATTATTTGAATGCCAACAGAGAGTGCCAGTATTTGAAATGGAGCAATAGATTTTATCCACTGATTACCAAATAATATTAATGTTATTTCTGTAGAAGTAAAATATAGAAATATGGATAATGGAAAGCCTATATAGGCTAATAAACGGATCACTCGCTCATATGACATTGCCAGTTTACTAATATCATCTTGCATTTCCGAAAATACTGGATGCATGACGGGACTTATTACGTGGGTGATATTTTGCAAAGGCAGCATCATAAGGCGATAGGATTTTTCATAGTAACCCAATGCTCCCATGCTCATATATCTACCGATTAAAAGTTTATCAAGGTTTCTACTGAAGTAATTTATTACATTAAAAAGGAATTGGTAGGAAGAAAATGTCAGTATCTTTTTTATTGAATCTAACCCAAATGTAAAAGAAATTTGCTGTGGTTTCTTTCTGTAACTAATTATAAATATAAAAATTGATGAGAATATCGGGTTGATAATTAAAGCATATAATCCAGCATTAGCTAAAGCCGCTATAACAGATAAGAAACCTCCAATCAATTGAACAATGAGACTTCGTATAGCAATATATCTAAACAATTTATCTTTGTATAGCAAAGCATTTGGAACAATATTTAATGCAGAAAATAGTAAGTTGATGGATAATAACTGGCAAATTGTTATCAAAGTCTCATTCTTATAATAATTCCCAATAATCCAAGATGAAATAAAGAATAGAACTGATAATAATATTCCACCGAAAATCGTAAATGAAAAGATGTTAGACAGGTCTTTTTCTGTCAGCTCCTTATTTTGAATAACGGCGGGTGATATTCCCAAGTCCGTAAAAATTCCAAAGAAAGTAATAATAACAGTTGCAACGGCAACAACTCCAAATTCATCCGGAGATAGTAATCTGGCAAGTATGGCAGTTACAACCAGAGAAATAAATATCCCGGCATATTTTGCTATAGCCGAATAAAACACACCTTTTATTAGTTGCTTTCTTATAGACATGATTTATGTTTGTTTAATAAAGCACTTAACAAAATTCTTAAAAGACTTTTTACCGTCACATATCTAAAATATTTAAAGATAAGGATTTTTACTACATGGATCCGATCTTTAAAAGGTAAGGAGGATGCCCCATAGGACGTTGCGTTTAACATTTGAAAAAGAAATAAATCAATTGTTTTATTTAACATATTATTCCCTTTTTGTCTATGTTTAAGAATTTCATTTGATACAGTAAAATATCCGTTCATATTCTTGAGGCTGAATCTTTGTGTCATTATTGAATCATATCTAACCCTTCTTTTAAAATATGGTTTTGGTATACATGAAACTTTTTCTGCATATGTATAGAGTAAGAATGTAAATAATTGATCTTCATGAATGATTTTGGGGTAGAATTTTAAATCATATTTTTCAATAAAAGATCTTCTTATGAAATTTAAACAAACTGAAGATGAGAATGAATTAGTTTTAACTTGATTAAAAAGAATATCTATTCCTCTATATGTAGTTCTTTCTGAAATTAAGTAGGTTCTACTATAGTTAATATTTAAATTGATATTATCATTTGAATTAAGAATTTCTGCGTCAAAAAATAAAAAATCAAGATGATCTTTTGTGGAATGTTTATAGCAAGAATTTAAAGCATCATTTTCTAATAAATCATCACTATCCATAAAGTATATATATTCACCACGGGCTTCCACAATTCCTTTATTTCTTGTCAAAGATAGGCCTTGGTTCGCCTGAGTGAATACAGTGATCCGACTGTCTCTTTGAGCATACTCATTAATAATCTGTAAACTGTTATCCGTTGATCCATCGTTAATTACTATAATCTCAATATCACTTAGCGTTTGATTGATAATTGAGTTTAGAGTTTCGCCAATGTACTCTTCGGTATTGTAGACTGGAATAATAACACTTACCTTTGGGGGATTCATTTCTGCTACTTTATTAATTTCAAACTTTCACCCATTCTTTCAAATCCATATCGTATCTTTTGACGATTCTGGCAGGATTGCCAACGGCGACAGAGTAGGGGGGGATGTCTTTGGTTATGATACTCCCTGCTCCGATGACGCTGTGCTTGCCAATTTGTACTCCTGGAAGGACAACGGAATTGGCGCCAATCCATACATCATTTTCAATTTTAATAGGCATTGTGCTTACCCCTTGTTCACTGATTGTTTTACTTGGGTCTTCATAGTTGTGATTGAGGCCACTAATTGTTACGTTTTGTCCAATGTTAACATTATCTGAAATCGTAACCGGCCCGATAATTGTATTGCCGATTCCCACACGGGTGTTATTGCCAATTACTAAATTGCCTACAGCATTATTGATGACTGAATAGTCTTCAATAACTGATTTTTTGCCTAGTACGAAAATATTGAATGGTACTATGTCTTTCCTCACGCTTCGATATATGACACTCCCTTTTCCTTTTTTAATATAGAAAGGCATGAATAACCGGATCCACCATTGCGGCCGGGTTTTAACCGGATGCATAAGGAAATTTAAAACAATCCTTTTTAGAAGAGGATGTTTTTTTATTTTTTCTTTTAAATTATCCGTATTAATACTCATGATTTATATATTGAATGATACAAAGATAATGTTTCTTTTGCGGTTTTACTCCACGAAAATTGCTGGACTCTATTTAATCCATTCTTCAGCATTTGCTCATACAATACATGATCCTCTTCCAGCTTTAAAATCAGTTCAGAGATGCTTTCAGGTACGAAGGGATCAGCAAATAAGGCTCCTTCTCCTGCGATTTCGGGCATTGCAGAAGTATTTGATGTTATTACGGGAGTTCCACAGGCCATTGCTTCGAGTAGTGGGATTCCGAAACTCTCTCTAAACGATGTATATAAGAATATTTTTGCTCCACTATAAATAGATGGTAAGTCAGCATTTGTAATATACCCAGGATAACGAAGCATCGGTTTTATTTCCTGAATACCTGCTTCATTCAATATTGCATCAATAGCAGCTTCGTTTAGGTCGGCTATTAATAACGGTAATGCTTTTTTTGATTTTGCTACATATTGACTATAGGCAATAAGGGTGCCCCGTGTGTTTTTTTTAGGATCAGTATTTCCTAAAAAAAATAGATATTGATCGTCAGGAAGATATTTCTTAGTTATATCTTTTGTTTCAGCACGGTTATAAAAATGATTTCCAAATCCGTTATATATATATGTAATTTTATTATTAGGAAGTTTAAGGGCTTCCTTTATTCGATTACATTCAAACTTTGATACGGTTATTATTATTTCACATTTGTTTAAAACAGGAGGAACAACGAAGCGACGATAATACCAACCCAAGTTTTGATATAATGATTTGCTTTTTTGTTGCCTTTGTTCCAGAAAGATTATGTCGTGTAATGTGAGGACCAAGGGAACATTGCAAAACAAAGGTGCAGTGTTACTGGTGCAATGCAGCAAGTCGGGTTTAATTTTTGAAATAGCAAAAGGGAGTGCTATCTGTTCCCAAAGGATATAAGTTGGACAAGCAAGTTCTATAATATGAAAATTCTTAGTCGATTCGAGACATTTATCTTTCCCGGGCTTAACAAATATAAAGTATTCGTTTTCTGTGTCAATGATTTGTAATTGCCTGATTGTCTCGAGTGCAACAAAATCCATTCCGTGTTTCTTTTCACGAAAAATGCGTTGTGCTTCAATTGCTATTTTCATACTTTATCCTCCTTTTTGAAAGATTGTCCATGTTCTGTATGTATAAACTTTTTATTTGCTCCTTTTAATCTGAATAAATTAAAAACCATCAGAATAAAAAGCTTTGGAATTTTCTTCATCGCTTTAATAAAATGTTCAGTAACCAGATAGTCTGGCACTGAAATACTTAACGAGACAAGGAGCAATAGGGCAAGTCCCCACCATTTGATAGCCCATATCAAATTAATTGGGAGTAATATAAGAGAAAAAAGGATTATAACACCAAGCAATATAATTCTGGGCAACATCATCCATTGCAATAGCTTATCGGCATAATCCCATTTCCCATCAAAAATAGCTGAAGGTAAGTCTTTAATAGATCGAGCCAGCGAATGAAATTGAACTGACAGCCACCTTCTTCTTTGATTGTAGAATGTGCTGTCTTTTTGTGTTTTTTCGTCGTATACGTTTACGTGTTCAAGATACTCGATAAAAATGTTTTCTTTAAGAAGCAGGGCTTCTAATTCTTTATCCTCTCCGGCAGTTTGCAGCTTGAATATATTTTTTTTGAACCATTGAAAGTCGATCGCCATTCCGGAGCCGATTAAAGCCGCAGATAATCCCAGACGTACATGCCCTTTGCGGAAAATTGAATTGTTGATTTCTTCACTTACTGCATCTAATATGGCTGTGTCTGTATTGAGATTTTTGGCCATTCTATGTGCCTGTATAACCAGACATCCACTGTGGTAAGCTTTGTTTAGTTCATGCAGGAAGTTGGGTTCCACGGTATTATCGGCATCCATTATAACTACCATATCATAGGTATTCTTGTCCAGATTCTCCATTGCATATTGCATTGCCTTAGCTTTGGAGCTTTGCTGAAAGTGAACTTCCATCAATGTAACAGGCATGGATTTTAATCTGTTGATGGTGTCATCTTGCATTTGATCAGATATTACAACAACGTCGTAGCAGGATTTAGGGTAGTCCTGCTCAAGAAAGTTGGAAATAGCATTCTCAATCACACGATCTTCTTTATAGGCAGGATAAAGAATAACAAACCGATGCAATTTACCGGCTGCAGGATATATGTCCTTACGCTTGATGTGTGAAAGGAGTGCAAACACAAATAAATAGAGAACGGATGTTCCCAATAGAAAGAAACAAAGTGAGTCTATGTTGTCTAAAATCGTATACAATGTCATACGTTTTGTCTTTATTTTTTTAATTGTATAAATGCAGTCAAACCTTCTAAAAGCGCAATCGCATTGGCTGTATTTCCTTTAAGCAGGAATTTTATTGTATGAATTGGTATGGCAATCAGACTCTGATAGCCGATAGAAAGCCATTTTGTAAAACCGGAGCGATGCCTCCAGGCAAATAAAAGTCGGTTTCTCGTTAAATAGTAGGAGCGAAGCGGACTGTTTTGTCCGGTACTCCTGCTTTCTTTGTGGAATACTGTACATTTAGGTTCATAACCTAATATATATCCATGTTCAGTCATGGTCGTACACCAATCAATTTCTTCATAATATAAGAAATAAAGTTCGGGCATAAGTCCTACTTCTTCTATAATATGACGTTTAACCATCATGGCTGCACCATGCAATAAGGGAGTTTGTCTGAATTGATTGTATTGCCCATTATCAGATTCTCCAAAACCAATGGTTTTATTTCGCAAAGTAATGGCAGATAATGGTGTAAATCCGGCAAACTGGATGGCAAATGGAGACCAGGCAAATTTAATTTTGGGTGATACAGCAGCCAGATTTTTATTGGATTTCAACGTATCAACCAAGTGATGAATACTTTCATCGGGCAAATAGGTGTCGTTGTTTAAAAGGAAAATATAATCACCTTTAGCTTGTCGGATTCCCAGGTTATTACCACCTGAAAAACCAAGATTCTTTTCCGATCGAATAACTTGTACCCATGGATAGATTTGTTTTATTTGTGAAGCTTCATCAACCTTTGACCCATTGTCTACAACGATAAGATCATAGCAGATGGATTTAACCTGGTCTTTAACAGACCGGCATAGTTCAAGCGTATCCTGCAGCCCGTTAAAATTTACTGTAATGATTGATATAACCGGATTGTTTTCCATTCTAAATGAAAGTTTATTTTATAAACGGTTATACATTTTCTTTTTGAATGAATGCGGTAAATGTTTTAAAAATAATTTTAACATCCATAAGAAAAGAAAATTCATTTGCATAACGGATGTCCAGCATTTTTCGTTCCTCCGCAGACAGCTTTCCTGCTTCTCCACGTTTTTCCACTTGCCATAGGCCGGTTAATCCAGCCGGAGCCATAAACCGATGAATATACTCGTCACTTGTAAGAAGCTCTGCTTCATATAAAGGGAGTGGCCGGTTACCAACAACAGACATATCCCCTTTGAGGATATTGAATAGCTGTGGCAATTCGTCTATACTGTATTTTCGGATGATTTTTCCAATTTTGGTAATTCGCGGATCATTCTCAAATTTGACAAAAGCGTTGGATCTTTCTTGTTTTTTTGCAGCGATATATTCCTTCTCGGAAGTGATGGCATCGTCGGCAAAAAGTACAACATCCGCTTTATGTAATCGGGTGGACGATGTTTTGGATTCCTGTTCTGTCAACTCCTCCTGTGTGTACTGATTCAGTTTTTTGAATTCAGCCAAACGTTTATCAGCATCGGAGTACATCGAACGAAATTTATAAAAATCAAATATTTGATAGTTGCTGCCAACTCTTTTGGATCTGTAAACGGCATCTCCTTTGCTTTCCAGTCGGATTGCAAGCCAGGTCAATATTAGCAGGGGCGATAGGATTATAATAGCTGCTAATGAGCATGCAATATCGAACGTTCTTTTCCATAGTGGCATCTTGAAGGATTCCAGTTCTTTTGAACGTAAAGATGTGCTATTGATCCTCTCATTGTATTTAATGGCGAAATCAAGAATGCGGATTAATTCGGTGTCATTTCTTTTATCAGAAATAATACTGTCTGTCCCGGCTGTAAGATATTCTTTCTTTTCTTCAATACTTAAAGGTACTCCAACCAGAATAATATAAACTGAAGAATAACTTTTAGTTAGATGGCTGATTGTTTTTAAATCGGACAGCTTGTTTTTGCGTTGAATGAACACAAAACAATGATCTTCCTTTCTTTTACGGATGGTTTCAGAAAGGATGTTGTTTATTTGCAGGAAATTGGAACAAACTACAACTTCCTGATTGATAGTTTCCCGTATCCAATCTGCATAGGCTATGTCGCTGCCGAAATATATGCTCAGCATTACCGTAACAGTCTTTTTACTCTAACCCTTAATTCTTCAGGATTAAATGGCTTTAAAATAAAATCTTCCGCTCCCTCTTCAAAGAGACGAACTCTGTTAAAACTGCTTTCAACGCTTGATAAAATAAGCACAGGAATGTGACTGAACATTTCATCCGTTTTAATGTAACGCAGAAATTCTTCTCCAGACATTTCGGGCATATTTAAATCAGATATAATCAAGTCTGGCATATTTCCCTCTTTAAGCCAAGCAATGGCTTTAACAGGATTTTCAACATACTTAATTTCGTACGTTGCCAGATAAAGCATAATAATCTTGGCGATCTCGGGCTTGTCGTCAACTAATAAAACCTGTTTACTCATGGTGAATGTAGAGGTAATTTATATTTAGATAATATTAAATGCAAAAATAACATTTTTTTTGAAATTATTGTTTTGATGTACGATTATTTTTGAGGAAATATGTCTTGAAATATAAAATTGGTACCTTTATCTGAGAATAATTAGCTAAGTTTGCATGTTTATTTTGTAAAATGCAGGTATTTCAAATGTTTTTAATTCGTTGAAAAGTGAATCTGAGTAATCATAGTATTAAGAGTGGCTTTTGGTTTTTAGGTGTCTTTATGTTTTTCCTGTTAAGTGGATGCCGACCGGAAATGCCTGTTACTTCGTCCATAACAATTGATGCGGACGGACTTACTTTTCCTGTTAATAAAAACTTGTATGGTGTTTCGATTGAAGAGTTAAACCATGCTGTAGATGGTGGTATATACGCCGAGCTGATACAGAATAGAAGCTTCGAAGATGGCGTGCTTCCGCTTCATAGTGCCTACGATTATAAAGAAAATGTACTAGTAACACCCAATGGTTATGTGATGCCCTTTGTGAAGCCGGACAGTGTTATCGGTTGGCGTACGCTTACTCCGGGTTCAAAAATGTATCTGGATACGCGCGAATTAATTAATGAAGAGAACAGACGTTCTTTGCTTGTGGCAGTTACTGCCAACGATTCAATCGGCAGGGGAGGTATTGCAGCTTCCGGATACAAGGGGATTTCTCTTGTTAAAGGAGAAAAATATGTGCTGTCATTTTACCTAAAAGGTACTTCCTTACAACCGAAAGAGGTGCATGTGGCTTTGGAAGATTCTGCAGCTAAAAGAGTGTTGAGCAACGTGATGAAAGTGAATCCTACAACTGCCTGGCGGAAAGTGAAGTTTGCGTTTACTGCTTTGGAAGATGTTCGGGATGCCGTGCTTACATTCACTTCGAATGAGTCCCAAATTTTCTGGATAGATGTAGTTTCATTGTTTCCGGAAAAAACCTGGAAAGGAATGCCAAATGGATTACGTCCGGATTTAGCCGATTTAATCGCAGGTCTTAAGCCCCGCTTTATCCGGTTTCCGGGTGGCGATTTTGTAGAAGGATTTACTGGTGGGACATTCCCCGTTTGGCATGAAACGATAGGGGATATAGCCAAAAGAAAACATTTTTGGACAGCAAACGGGTATGGTACAACCAATGGGATGGGATATTTTGAATACCTTCGTTTTTGCGAATCTATTGGAGCTGAGCCAATTTATGTAATCAACAGCGGTGTGACAAGTCAGAAGAGACGCCCCCGTTTTGAAGATATTACCGCTATGGATAAAATCGTACAGGATGCATTGGATGCTATTGCGTTTGCAAATGCTCCCAGAGATTCGGCAATGGGTAAACTCCGGGCATCCCAGGGGCATCCGGAACCGTTTAACCTTCGGTTTATCGAGATTGGCAGTGGGAACTACGGTGCTGAGTATGTACGAAGGTATGAATTGTTTAAAGAGGCTATCCATAAAGTCTATCCGCGGGTTACAGTTATTGGAAATGTTATAACAGATATCCGAAACAGAGTGGATTGGGTGGACAGCCATTACTATGGCGACGAGATGTTTTTTATTACGAACCAAAGCCGTTTCGACGGATTCCTGTATGCGAAAAGACAACCTCCCATGTTTATTGGAGAATTTGGTCTGGTAAGAGATGAATCCAGCGGCACACTTCGTTCGGCTTTAGCTGAGGCTTGTTTTTTATTAGGTCTTGAACGTAATCCGGATGCTGTTAAGCGTATAGCCTATGCGCCTGCATTGGCTAATGTCCAGATGAACAAAAAAGCCAAAGGATTGATTTTGTTTAACAATAAACAGGCAGTTAAGACTCCATCATATCATATGCTTTCGATGTTAGGTGAAAACAGAGGGGATGCGATACTTAAGACAGCGGTAACCTCGTATGAGAGGCCTCAGGTAACATTTGGAGCTGCATCCTTGTATATGTTTGACAATAGCTTTGATTTCAGGAATATACGTATTGACGGTAATAAGTCTTTTAAATCGAAAATAGTAAACGGCGGATGGAAGTTCGCGGATGAGATGCTTGTAGCAGAACCCAATAAATGGAATTACATTTTGATGGGCGACTCCGCTGAACACGATTATACGTTTACAACCTATTTGAGACGTACCAAAGGTAGCGGTCAAATTCAGATCAGGGTCAGAGATAATGGATTGCAGAATGCTGCAGCCAACCATGTTTGTTTTACGATCGGTCTTGAAAGTTGTGAGCTGTACAGAATGGCAGGATTCGTAAAAGATAAGTTGACGGAAGATGTGCCGTTTTCGTTTGTCAGCAACCAGTGGTATAAGGTGAGTGTGACTTGTAAAGACGATATAATATCCTGCTATGTGGATGATAAACTGGTTCAACAAGCAAATTTGAGACCAATTCCATCGTTAGTTGTAGCTACTACCCGCGACGACAAGAACAAGCAATTGATCCTTAAAGTAGTTAATACGACCCGACATCCTGAAAAAACGCAATTGAATATTAATGGAATAAGTGTGGGGTTAAATGCGGAAATTATAGAATTAGCAGGAGATCCGGAAATTGGAAATAATTTTTCCAGTCCTGAAAATATTATTCCGGTAAAGAAAACAACGGGATTTTCTCTGCAGGGACCAATGGTATATGAGTTTCCACCTAATTCGCTTACTATTATGCGTCTAAAATTTGATTAATAGCTAATTTGTTTTTATATTGCGCCGGTTTTAACCCTCTGAGCACTATAACATAATGACAAAGAAGACCACAGAGAATCACAACGGTGAGACACCTCCTGATTTTTCTTACGGTAGAATGGTTTATTTTAATATGATAAACGATTCGAGAAATGATAATTCGGAAGAAGAGGTAATTGCAAAAGAACGTTTTAGATACCAGAAAGTGTTGGAATGCATTTCTGATACGCTTTTTATTGCTCGTAAAGATGGAGTAATAGATGAAATACTAACGAAGCATAATGACCCCATTTTTAATCATTCAATTGTTGGAAAAGCACTTGAAAACCGACATGATAATTCAGATCTTGTAAAGATTAGAAAGGCAATTACAGACACTCTTCAGGACGGATTACCTCAATTCCTTGACTTTAAGATTTACGACAGTGATAGAAATCCCTACTATTACCAAATGCGAATGGTTGCCTATGATCAACAACGTGTTATGGTTAATGTGCATGACATAACGAAGCGAATTTCAAGACAAAAGAGACTGAGTGAGCTGAATAAGCTGCTTACTACCATTATTGATTCTATTCCAATGGAGTTGTCCATTAAAGATCCGGATAATGATTTTCGTTACGTTTATTGGAATAAAGAGCTGGAAAAAAATACGGGAATTTCTGCTGCTACTGCTGTTGGTAAGACGAATGAGGAGTTATGTCTATATTCGGCGGAGTTAAGGGAGGCTATCCGATCTCAGGAGAACGAATTGATGCGAACGGGTGAGAAATTGTGCCTTCGAACTTGTAAAATTGTATTGTCGGGTAAAAAAGTCTATCAAGACCTTATCAAGTTTTTAGTCCCGCAAGGGGATGATAAGTTCTTGGTCGTTACTATTTGGTGGGATATTACGTCTCTAATAGAGGCAAAGGAATTGGCAGAGAATGCAGATAAAATGAAATCGGCTTTTCTTGCCAACATGAGTCATGAGATACGAACTCCGTTAAATGCCATTGTCGGTTTTTCTGATCTGATGGCTTATACAGAGGATGAAGAGGACCGAAAAAGATACATTGATATTATAAAGACTAATAATGAGTTGCTGCTTCGATTGATTAACGATATATTGGATTTGTCGAAAATTGAATCTGATACAATCAAAATTAATACAGACCCTGTTTTTATTGATCAGCTGATGGTTGAGATTTACAGAATCACCTCCATGCGAATGCCTGATGGTGTAAAGCTTGTAGTTGAAACTCCTCGTTCCGATTTATGGTTGAATACGGATAAAAGCCGGTTGCTTCAGATAATGAATAATTTATTGAATAATGCCATACGTAGCACAACTGAGGGGCAAATAAGCTTTGGGTATGAATTGGAAAGTGGTTATGTGAAGTTTTATGTTAAAGACACAGGGGTTGGTATCCCCGAAGATAAGCTTGAATCGGTGTTTGATCGTTTTGTAAAACTCAATACCACCCAGAATGGTTTTGGATTGGGACTGACAATAACCAAGGGGCTTGTCAAAAAAATGGGAGGGGAGGTTTGGGCTACTTCACAGGTGGGTGAAGGAAGTACCTTCTATTTTACATTGCCATTGGATGTTGTGCCTCAGGTAGTTTTTTAATGTTGTTCTGTTCTCAGGTAAAACTTACTATTGATCTTAATAAAAGAGGGAGAATCCATGGATTCTCCCTCTTTTATTAGAATGGTCTGTTTCAAGAATCACCATTGATAGTATGCTATTCCTGAAACAGTCACTTGTTTAAATCAATATGAAAGCATTGCAGGTGTGATAGCTTCAAACTTCTCGGCTCCTGCTTTGCGTATTTTTACGCTACCATCATTCCAGTTAGAAGGCCAGCCACCAATAATGTGTCCAAGGAACACAACTTTGATTTCATGTAATCCTTTGGCCAGAGCAACGGAGCTATCATGTCTGGAGAAACGTTTTACTTCTCCTCCGTTATTGATCAGCAGTTTTCCATCAATCCAAACCTCTTCATTGTCCGACGAGAAAATATAGACCCCATCTTCAGGGATATTTACATAACCACTGGCAACAGCTGCATATTGCTTTACATTACGCATGGATTCGTCGGTTTTTTCTACTGAACGGATTTCAAATAGATCCTTAATGGTTGATTCTTTCCAATCTGTAACACTTTCTAATTTTGAAGATTCCAGGAAATAGCCATAAGTAACCTTCATCTTTAATCCGGGTTTAGTTGCAGCTACCTCTTTGGCTGGTGCCAACGTTTGCTTTTCAACTTTAATTGTACGAACCGGACTCATCTTTCCTGAAGGTAGTACGGAACGGATCTTCAATGTAGCAGATTCGTTGAACTCCAAAGGAGTAGAATAAACTGCCGAAGTCGCTGTTGGTTCGGAACCATCGGTGGTGTAAACAACTTTAACCGGACGAGTGGTCTTGAATTCCAATGTTGCCTTGTCAGTAAAAGCTACAAAATTAATTGAACCGCCTGGTTGTTCTGGTTGAGGAATATGATAGTTGATACCGTGGCAGTCCAAACGTACCAATGCATTGTCTATACGACGTTCAAAGTCTTTGTAATCTTTTCCTTCCAAAGGAGTCCATCCAATTTCAGCAACAGCAAGGATACGCGGATATATACGGTATTCCATCAAGTCGGTTGTGTACATGTATTCCGACCAGATATTACCCTGAACACCTTTAACAAAATTACTCTTGCCTAAACCAACCAAAGTGTCGGGAACCGGATTATAGCTGTATGTTTTTTCCAACAAAGTGTAACCTCCGATTGCGACCGGCTCTATTTTGGAATCGCCCTGGTAGTGATCCAGATACATGCCATTGCTTCCCGGAGTCATAATAACATCATGATCCATGCTTGCTGCAGAAATACCGCCATCTTCACCTCTCCATGACATAACTGTTGCAGAAGGAGCTAAACCACCTTCCAGGATCTCGTCCCAGCCGATCATTTTCTTACCATGCGAAGCAAGTACTTTTTCTATGCGTTGAACAAAATAGCTTTGCAGCTCGTGTTCATTTTTCAGCTTGTTCTCACGCATTCTCTTTTGGCACAACGGACATTTCTCCCAGCGTACTTTAGGACACTCGTCACCTCCGATGTGGAAATATTCTCCGGGGAATAAAGTTACCACTTCGGCAATTACATCTTCAAGGAATTTAAATGTTTCTTCTTTACCTGCACAATATACATCCTCTTCCACGCCCCAGATTATTCTTGGAGACAATGAGTCGCCTTTACAAGAAAGTTCAGGGTAGGCAGAAATAGCAGCAAGGGCATGTCCCGGTAACTCAATTTCAGGAATTACATTGATAAAGCGTTCTGAAGCGTAGGCTACCACCTCTTTAATCTGTTCCTGGGTATAAAAACCACTGTATTCTGTTCCTTCGCCATCAACACGTTTAGAACCGATTTCAGTTAGTTTCGGGTATTTCTTAATCTCAATACGCCAGCCCTGGTCTTCAGTAAGGTGCCAGTGGAATTGGTTGATCTTAAATAAGGCAAGAACATCCAGTTGCTTTTTGATATTTTCAACCGGAATAAAGTGACGGCAAGGATCAAGCATAATTCCACGGTAGGCAAAGCGTGGTTCGTCTTTAATGGTAACGCATGGCAGTGTCCAGGCTATTCCGTTAACTACAGTTGTGCTTTCAATTTCGGCCGGAAGTAACTGCATAAGCGTTTGCATACCATAGAAAAGACCTTTGGCTGTTTTCGCTTTAATGGATACAAGCTTATCTGTAGCAACCAATGTATAACCTTCGTCGTTTACTTCCAAAGAGTTGTCAATTAGTAAAGCGATGGCGTTAGAAGATACTTCTTCTTCGCTGATAGCCAGATCATATCCGGTGGATGATTCAATTTTTGAAGCGAAGAAAGTGGCGATTGTTTTGGCTTCGGGAGTAGAAGCATAGAACTTCGTACTTTTTGTTACTTTAAAGCTGCCTTCGTTCTGAACCAGACTCAAAGGCTTGGGGATAACATTGATACCCTGGTTGTAAGGCATCTGTTTTGTGGGACTTTCGCATGATGCGAACAGGCAAAGTGCCGCTGTGGCACAAAGCAAAAAGAGTGTCTTCATGTTTATAATAATTAATATGGTTGTTTTAGCTTAAGCAAGGAAAAAATAAGGTACGTCCCACCGAGGGGACGTACCTCGTTTCTATAGTAGTATTACCATGCAAAGATAGGATATTCCTTCATTACACTGTTTACTTTTTCGCGAACAGAAGAGATAGTTTTATCGCATTCCGGATTGGAAAGAACGGTATCCATCATTTCAACCACTTCCGCCATTAATGTTTCTTTCGCACCACGGGTAGTGATGGCCGGTGTACCCACACGGATACCTGAAGTAAGGAACGGAGAACGACTGTCAAACGGAACCATGTTCTTATTTACAGTAATGTCTGCTGCCACAAGAGCCTTTTCTGCCACCTTTCCTGTCAGTTCAGGGAATTTGGTGCGAAGATCAATCAGCATACTGTGGTTGTCTGTACCGCCGGAAATAATTTTGTATCCACCATCGGTAAATGCTTTAGCCATAGCTGCAGCGTTGGCTTTAACCTGCGATTGATACACCTTGTATTCGGGCTCCAATGCTTCACCAAATGAAACTGCTTTGGCTGCAATTACATGCTCTAGCGGACCACCCTGTATACCTGGGAATACGGCCGAGTCGAGTAGTTGAGACATCATCTTGATTTCTCCCTTTGGCGTTTTCTTACCCCATGGATTTTCAAAATCTTTACCAAGAAGAATAATACCTCCACGTGGTCCACGTAAGGTCTTATGAGTGGTTGATGTTACAATATGAGCGTATTCAAGCGGATTGTTAAGCAGACCGGCAGCGATAAGACCAGCAGGGTGAGCCATGTCGATCATCAACAAAGCACCTACTTTGTCTGCTATCTCACGCATACGTTTGTAATCCCAATCACGCGAATAGGCAGAACCTCCACCTACGATCAATTTGGGACGTTCGCGGAGTGCTACCTCTTCCATCTGGTCGTAATCGACCATACCGGTATCTTCCTTAACGTTATATTCTGTTGCGTGATATAATATACCAGAGCTGTTTACGGGCGACCCATGAGAAAGATGCCCGCCGTGTGCGAGGTTAAGTCCCAGGAACGTATCCCCCGGATTTAAAACTGCAAGGAATGCGGCTGCGTTAGCCTGTGCACCTGAGTGCGGCTGTACGTTTGCCCATTCGGCATTGAATAGCTTTTTCAGTCTTTCGATGGCGATGGTTTCACTTTGATCTACTACCTCGCAACCTCCATAATAACGCTTGCCGGGATAACCTTCTGCGTACTTGTTGGTAAGACAGCTGCCCATGGCTTGCATTACCTGGTCACTTACAAAGTTCTCAGAAGCAATAAGTTCAATTCCCTTAAGTTGCCGCTGATGCTCTTTTTCAATGATGTCGAAAATGATGTTGTCCTTTTTCATTACCTAAAAAATTGGTTTACTGCAAATGAATATGCAAAAAAGAAACTCTATTTAGTTAGAGACGACGCAAATTTACAATTATTTTCAGAGAGCTCCTAAAAATAAGTTATAAATTGCGCACGATATAGAATAAAAGGATATTTCTTTAGTATGTTTGCAGAACCAAACGCATGAGAGATAACAGATGATAGTAGCAAAAAGCAATTTGGAAGTAGCTATAAAAGCTTCATTACATGCAGGAAAAGAGATAATCCGTATTTATAACGATACGAAGGCCGACCTGGAATTGGAGCTTAAAACGGATGATTCGCCTTTAACGGTGGCAGATCGCAATGCAAATGAGGTGATTCTTTCCTATCTCTCCCAAACCTCTTTACCTGTTTTGAGTGAAGAGGGTGGCGAAATCCCCTACGAGGTACGCAAAGACTGGGCGCTTTTCTGGATGGTTGATCCATTGGATGGAACCAAAGACTTCTTACGCAGGAATGGTGAATTTACTGTAAACATCGCCCTTATATCGAACCGCGAACCTGTTTTGGGTGTTATTTATATCCCGGATAGACAGGTCTTATATTTTGCAGAAAAGGGTAGTGGAGCCTTCAAAATAACTGATGTCGTTTGGGATGATGCGGTCGATTGGAATAAATTGCTGTTGCGGGCCGTTAAATTGCCTCTGCCTATGTACCGCGAAGGTGTGATAGTAGCCTCTTCCCGTTCGTATGTGAATGTGCATGTGGCTGCGTTTGTCGATAATCTGAGAGAGCAGGGCAGTGAAGTTACATTGCTGGTCTGCGGAAGCTCCATTAAACTCTGCATGGTTGCCGAAGGAAGTGCTGATATTTATCCCCGTTTTTCTCCTTGTATGGAATGGGATACTGCAGCAGGGCACATCATTTTAAGGGAAGCCGGATGCGAGATCTTTAAACTGAACGGCAGGGATCCTCTGGAATACAACAAGGAAAATCTTACTAATCCCTGGTTTGTTTCGGAACGAGTACGATAAATAATAGTAATACTAAACAAGATATTGATAAGAATGGATGAGATAGCATCAAGAATCGCCGGTTTGAGAGAGGCACTGGACAGATACAATTATGCCTACTACGTGTTATCGGCTCCCGAAATTTCGGATAAGGTGTTTGATGAGATGATGAAAGAGCTTGAAGAGCTTGAAAAAACCTATCCTCAGTTTGCCGATCCGCATTCGCCAACCCAACGTGTGGGAAGCGATTTATCTAAAGAATTCGATCAGGTTGCACATGTCTATCCGATGTTGTCGCTGGGCAACACCTATTCGGATGGAGAGGTGACTGACTTTTATGAACGCACTGCCAGAGCGTTGAATGAGCCGTTCGAGATTGTTTGCGAATTAAAATACGACGGAACTTCTATCTCGCTTACCTACGAACAGGGAAAACTGATCCGGGCTGTTACCCGTGGAGACGGAACCAAAGGAGACGATGTAACGGCCAATGTGAAAACGATTCGTTCGGTACCTTTAAAGCTGATGGGCAGCAATTATCCCGATAATTTTGAAATAAGAGGCGAAATATTACTTCCCTGGGCCGAATTCGACCGAATCAACAGAGAGCGTGAAAGTCAGGAGGAGCCCCTCTTTGCCAACCCGCGCAATGCAGCTTCGGGAACCTTGAAACAGCAAAATCCGTCCATCGTTGCTTCCCGTAAGCTGGACGCCTACTTTTACTATCTGATGGGTGAGAGCCTGCCGGCCGAAGGGCATTTCGAAAACCTGCAAGAGGCTCGCAGGTGGGGATTTAAAATACCCGACGTGATTCGTAAATGTGCTACATTGAACGAGGTGTTCGACTACATCCGCTATTGGGATAAGGAGCGAAAGAATCTCCCCGTAGCCACCGATGGCATCGTTTTAAAGGTAAATTCGCTGCGCCAGCAAAGGAACCTCGGCTTTACGGCAAAGAGTCCCCGTTGGGCCATTGCCTATAAATTTCAGGCAGAAAGAGCTTCCACCCGGTTGAATTCCGTATCCTTTCAGGTGGGAAGAACCGGTGCGATAACGCCTGTTGCCAATCTGGAGCCCGTTCAATTATCAGGGACCGTTGTAAAAAGAGCGTCTCTGCATAATGCAGATATCATAGCCGGACTTGACCTGTATCTGGGAGATCAGGTCTTTGTAGAAAAAGGAGGGGAGATTATTCCTAAGATTGTGGGTGTCGACAAAGAGGCCCGCTTTATGGTGGGCGACAAGGTGCAATTCTGCAAAACTTGTCCCGAGTGCGGAACGCTGTTGGTGAGGCCCGAAGGCGAAGCTGCCCACTACTGTCCCAACGAAACCGGTTGTCCCCCACAGATTAAAGGAAAGATAGAGCATTTTGTTACGCGTAAGGCGATGGATATCAATGCTGGTCCCGAAACGGTGGATGCTTTGTTTGAAGCCGGACTTATTCGCAATGTAGCCGATTTGTATGAATTGAAATTTGCCGATCTGATCCGATTGGAGCGATGGGCCGAAACTAGTGCAAAGAACTTTTTAGCCAGTTTGGAGAAATCAAAACAGGTTCCGTTCGAACGAGTGCTTTACGGACTTGGCATCCGTTACGTGGGTGAGACTGTGGCTAAACGCCTGGCAGGGACTTTCCATACGATTGAAGCATTGGAGCAGGCAGAGTTGGAAACGTTGGTGGAGGTAGACGAAATAGGAATCCGCATCGCTCAAAGCGTAAAAGATTATTTTGCAAACGATGAAAACGTGCTTTTGGTAGAACGCTTAAAAGCCGCCGGGTTGCAGATGGCTATATCGGAAGAGGTTTTATCGAACCGGTCCGACAAGTTGCAGGGTCTCACCCTTGTGATCAGCGGTACATTTGCGTTGCATTCACGCGATGAATACAAGAAAATGATCGAACAACACGGAGGAAAGAACAGTGGTTCGGTCTCCGGAAAGACCGATTACATCCTTGCAGGAGACAATATGGGTCCGGCCAAGCTCGAAAAAGCGGCTAAACTGGGAGTGAAAATTATCAATGAAACGGACTTTTTAAAAATGATAGAATGACCATATCCAACTATTTTATAAAGAAAAAGATCAAGAAACTGATTGATCAGACAGCCGATCGTAAACCTGTGTTTAAAGCATTCGACCATATACAAAGCATACTTGTACTGTACGAAATGGCCGACTTTGAATCTCTTTCGCCACATATTGAACACTTGAAACGTTCCGGTAAAAAAGTGGAGTCTTTCGGTTATGTGCGGAAGGAGGTGCTTCCCGAAGTAGATGATTCGTATCATTTTATAGTTGAAAAGACAGATTTGTCGGTAAAGGGAATCCCCACAGACGCTGTTTTGCAAAAAGTGTTGGCATGCAACCCCGATGTTATAATGGATCTTACCCATGCCGGATGTTATGCGATGCAATATTTGCTTGTAAATCATCCCTGTAATTTCAAAATCGGCATAAAAAAAGCCGAAAGAGATCTTCATGACTTTTCCCTGCTTGTAACAGACAGGGACGAATTCAATTATTTATTTGAACAAATATTATTTTATCTGCAGAATATCCGTACGAAATGATATAAATTCTTACATTTGCAGTGCGAAATAACAAAATGTGTAGTTTCCCGATGGTAGATATAAATTTAAAAGGAATGGGCGTGGCTTTAATCACACCATTCAAAGAAGATGAGAGTGTAGATTATGAGGCACTTGGACGCCTGGTAGATTTTCAGCTTCAAAATGGAACAGATTACTTGGTAGTTTTGGGAACTACCGCCGAAACGCCTACGTTAACTGAACAGGAAAAGAAAGAAATCGTTAGCATGGTTGTTTCCAAAGTACGCGGACGTATTCCGGTTGTACTGGGAGTGGGAGGTAACTGTACCCGTTCTGTGGTAGAAAAACTTAAACATGATAATTTCGACGGGATCGATGCCATCCTTTCCGTTGTTCCTTACTACAATAAACCATCGCAGGAAGGTATCTATCAGCATTACAAAGCTATATCCGAAGCAACCGATTTACCCATCATACTTTACAACGTTCCGGGACGTACCGGTGTGAATATGACGGCCGAGACAACGCTTCGTGTGGCACGCGACTTCAAAAATGTTGTAGCTGTTAAAGAGGCATCCGGTAATATTACACAGATGGACGACATTATCAAGAACAAGCCGGCTAATTTTGATGTAATTTCGGGCGACGACGGTATTACCTTCCCCCTTATTACTTTAGGTGCAGTTGGGGTTATCTCGGTGATAGGCAACGCTTTCCCAAAAGAATTCAGCAAAATGGTGCGGTTGGCTCTGAACGGCGATTACAACAATGCGCTCACCATTCATCATCGCTTTACCGAACTGATCGAATTGTTGTTTGTAGATGGTAACCCTGCAGGGGCGAAAAGTATTCTCAATGCGATGGGATATATCGAAAATAAACTGCGTCTGCCGCTGGTTCCTACCCGCATAACAACGTTCGAGAAAATACGCTTGGTGTTGCGCGAGCTCAGCATCAAATGTTAAGATGCTTGCTTTTCTTCTATTGAATTAAATTTTTCATACCTGCTTTGTACAGTTTGAAAACAAGATACATTTACATAAAAACCCCGGTACTTTTTTAATAAAATGTACTGGGGTTTTTATGTAAATGTTATGACTTTTTTACAGCCCTTTTCTCGCTTTGACTCGTACTGAATTTGTTTTACAGTTTAGTGTCTAATCTCTAACAGGTTCACATAAAATATATTAATTCCTGAATAAGGTTTACACTGACCAACTAATGGATAATGGAAAGTTGGATTTCTGTTATAACACAGGTAATTTCCATGGATC